>RRZT012555656.1_pt1 | contig 25841 bp, 21 predicted proteins | sample 2165551 | NCBI WGS metagenome assembly RRZT01 (sample SAMN10456910, study PRJNA506462) | wastewater metagenome | biome: wastewater; feature: sludge; material: wastewater sludge; isolation source: wastewater sludge with Escherichia coli K12::gfp cells carrying plasmid... | place: USA: Moscow, Idaho... | reverse complement strand
GGAAATAAAAAATATAAAATTTTTAATCTCATTGGTATCATCTTTTCCAACCAAAATTTTCGGCTCCTTATTAACCCAAGTTACTCTATGTCTATTAGCCTTAAATTTGACCGGGTGCGCATCCCCAAAACCGATTCCAGTTCCAGACATTAAACCAGTGCCAGTAGCAACACCTCATGATGAAAGCTTAAAAAAGGAAATTGATCGCTTGGAAAAAATAATTGCAGAAAAAGATCAAATAATTAAGAATCAGCAGATTAAGCAAGATAATCAGGCGCAAACACTGCAAGAAGTCAATAAAGAGGCGGCTCGAGCACAAGTAAAGCTGCATCGATTAGCTACTAAGCCAAGCACTGCTTCCGCATTAGCAGAAACTGAAGTAATCCTAGATCGCCTCAAACAAACTCAGATTCCAGCAACCGATCAAATCCTGCAGATACAAGCACATCATCTTGTTGAAACAGCCTCAGTTCTTTTTGCTCAGGATCAATTTGCTGCAGCCATGAACTACGTTGCACAGGCAAAACAACTGATCGACTTAATTACCCATCCTAATCGCAAGAAATCAACCGATGAAAATAATTCCTTCTTTGAATTTAATACACCGATACAATTGCACACAAAAACGAATGTTAATATGCGCACGGCTCCAAGTGCTAATGCAAAAATAATCAGCACGCTAAAAAAAGATACAAAGGTGTCAGCTAACGCTAGCTTAGGTTCATGGCTACGAGTTCAACTTGATCAGAATCAAGGGTGGATTCTGAGTACAGGACTTGAGGTAAGTAAAAACAACACCCCATAATATATTAGCTATGTTGCTGCTTTACCTCAGGTATAGGGGTTGAGCAGTGAACTTGATTACGTCCAGAACGCTTTGCTTGGTACAACGCGCTATCAACACGGGATAGTAGCATCGTCAAAGACAAATCTTCTGGTTCACTTTGGATGATCCCGATACTTAGCGTAACTTTCAGCGTTTTATTGAGCGAGCTACAATGTACATTAGCCACTTGCGCTCGTATCCGCTCCGCAGTTTTCACCGCCTCATTTACAGAGGTTTCAGTCAGAATAATAATAAATTCATCCCCCCCATAACGAGCCGCAAAATCGACGTTGCGAATTGATTGTGAAATCTTTTTCGCTATCGCAGCAATAACCTCATCGCCAGCTATGTGTCCAAGGTTGTCGTTTAAAGTTTTAAAATAATCAACATCAATCATCAGTGCAGCAAAAGGGCGTTTGTTTCGCTCATATCGAGCTAGTTGATCGCTAATGATCATATTTAGTTTATTACGGTTATAAAGACCCGTAAGGCTATCGGTTACCGATAACGTTTCCAATAATTGATTTTTCTTCTGCATAGCATCACTTGCAGCGTTTATTTCGACCTGATTCTGCCGCAACTTATCAGTCATCTGATTAAATCTTTGCGTAAGCTGCCCTATTTCATCGTGCTGTGAATTAACTAATTCGACGTTAAGATCACCTTTTACAATTTTCTCTGTTGCGCTAATTAGTTTTTGCAAAGGAGTCACAATGGCATGACTCATACGCAATGCAATGGCTGCTACTACAAGAATCATTATGCCGATCAGACCAGCAAACAAATCACGTTGTTGTTCCCAAGCCGAATAGACAGATTGATAGTTTCTGAGCGCAATTATTGTGATAGAAGGTTTCTCCGACTCATACGCCAGACCGACCACTTTTTCTTGCTGCGGCCCAAGAAAAATCTCGTACTCTCCCGGTTTCTCTTGCAAGCGATTCATCATGCCTGAATCAAACAACTTCGATTCATTTGTGTTAAGAATCTCGGCATCGCTAGCCAGCATTATATTTCCGACTTTATCTAACAGCAGAACTTCGCCAGGAGGAGACTTAACCTTATCTTTCAAACTTAATTGAATGCTGCGCATATCAAACGTCACGATTAGCGCTCCCAAGATATAATCATCGATCGACAATATGGGCACCGAGACACTTAAGATTGCAGTTGCATAATTCTCATTCCACTCTGGAGAAATTACCACATCCCCCTGAATAGAAGCATCTTCTGGCCAGTCCTGTGACAATGTTACTGAAAACGGTATTGCTACATTACTTGCAACTATTCCGCCTTCTACATCGACTACCGTCAATTCCAATACATCCTCTAAGCGCCTATGCACTGATTTCAAGTAAAGTTCCAGAGCTCCTTGCTGTGCTACAGATAAATTTTCCTGAGATTGATTTTCTAAAGATAGTTCCTCAATAAGAATCTTAGAAGTTGAAATAGATGTCGCAAGATCGCGCGCAATTAGAATTTGCTCTTTAATCCATAAATCCGACTCCCGGCCAGCATAATTAGCCAGTGCACGCAATTCACGCGTAACATTCTCGTTGATCATCGTTTCATTTTGCTGAAACGACAATATACCCAACCCCACAGCAGGTATCAGTGTGGCTAGAATAGAGAAAACAATAATTTTGCTTTTAATATTCAAATTCAGCCTTGATCAGATCATAAGTTATATCGTACGAAGCGCTACGGGTTGTTTATCCGGATAATTGCTGATTTGATAGCCCTGCCACAATCGACCTGCGATAAAAGATGCGATTGCGTTGGCTTGCTGCTGTAAATTCGGATTACCCAGCTCCTCAGTCGTTTGCCGAAAAATTTGAAGCCAGCGTTCAAATAATTCGGCAGTAAGTTCCGGCAGTGCAATATGCTTGGGCATCGGTGCTCCACGAAATCTGCTAGTTCCGCGTAATTGCGCTGACCAGAAATTAGTCATTTGTACAAAATGCGCCTCCCAATCAATTACATGCGCCTCAAAGATAGGACCTAGCGCGGGATCTTTTCTGGCTTTCGCATAAAAAGTATGCACTAATTTTGCTACATCTTCTTCAGTATATAAGCTGGGATTAGGCATGGGAAAATGCGTTTGATTCATAATTTTATTGATTACCTCACTAAAGTTATTGATTAAAGTTAACTAAGGATAGTTTTACAACAGGATTTTCAAACTTGAATCGAATCTATTGTCGTGGCAAATTAATTCATACTACTGATGTAAATTTTCTTTGTATCGCAAAGCGATGCAAAGAAAAACATCAAAAATCCATTGCCACAATTTTGCCAAGCTTGCTGCGATTACTCAAATCCGACTAAATTTATCCGGAAAGATTTTTCCAAGTTACTGAAAATAAAATTTTTAAATATTTTTTACTGAAACGAATAAGTCTATCTTTCGTTGCCTGGAATGTCCAACTTGAAATCACTCAGAATTATCCAGAATAGCAAGACAGTAGTATGATCATCTAATCTCCTAAGAAATCCCAACTACTATGAAAAACTTACGCGGAAGAACACTACTTACAAATCCAGCTCATACCAAATCAACTGGATTCACACATGCAGAACGTGAACTATACGGATTGCGAGGATTGCTCCCTTACAATGTTGCAAGCATTGACAGACAAATAGAGCGCGTGCTCGGCAGCCTGCGTCGCAAAAATAGCGCAATAGAAAAATATATATTTTTAAACGCCTTGCTGGAACGCAATCAGCGACTTTTTTATCGCACCATGATTAATCATATCGAAGAGATTATGCCATTAGTCTATACCCCGACCGTTGGAGAAGCTTGCAGTGAATTTGCGCATATTTACAGAAGTGCACAAGGATTCTATATTTCTCCTGAAGACCGTGGTGAAATTGCCACCATCCTAAAAAACTGGCCTGAAGAAGATATTCAAGTCATTGTTGTGACCGATGGAGAACGGATTTTAGGCTTGGGAGATTTAGGCGCCAATGGCATGGGCATCTCCATCGGCAAAGTCGCCCTATATGTTGCATGTGCCGGAATCCATCCAGCGCAATGTATGCCAGTCATGCTCGACGTAGGCACCAACAATATACCCTTGCGAGAAGACCCACTTTATCTAGGTTACCCATACCCACGTATTAACGATGATGCCTACCGTGCATTAGTGGATGAATTTATTAAAGCAGTGCAATTGCGTTACCCGAGTGCATTGATACAGTTTGAAGATTTCTCGTCGCCTCATGCATTTGAATTTTTAGATCGCTATGCTCCGAAAGTACGTTGTTTTAACGACGATATACAGGGAACCGCCGCAGTTACCCTAGCGGGCATCTATACCTCATGCCGTATTACCAAGAAAAAATTCACCGACCTGAATATCATGTTCTTGGGTACGGGGTCTGCAGCAAGCGGAACTGCGGAACTGATGGCAAATGCATTTCTTGCCGCCGGATTAAGTCAATCGCAAGCACAGAAAAGACTTTGGTTCATCGACAGAAAAGGGCTTGTTACCTCGCACAACAATAATATTAAGCCGCGCATCCAACCCTTTGCACACGATCATGCTGCTTGCAGTTTTGTTGATGCCATCAGTACAATCAAGCCGGATGTGCTGATTGGCGCTACCGGGGTAGCTGGAACATTTACTGAGACCATTGTGCGTGCAATGTCTACAGTCAATGAACGCCCTGTTATTATAGCCTTATCTAATCCAACCTCGCATACGGAATGTACGGCTGAGCAAGCCTATCATTGGAGTAATGGACAAGTTATTTTTGCTAGCGGCAGCCCATTCGATGCCGTAACGTTCAAGGGTCAGTTGTTTAAGCCTGCGCAAGGTAATAATGCCTATGTCTTTCCAGGCATAGGCCTTGGTATTTATGCCAGTGCCGCCCGACTAGTAACGCAAAGTATGTTTCTGGCAGCCGCAGAAGTACTGGCAAGCATTGTTTCAGAACAAGAAATCCACAGTGGCGCAGTTTATCCCTCTCTAACTCGAGTGCGTGAAGTATCTCACGCCATCGCTGTCGCTGTCTGCCACGTAGCAATCCAAGAAAAACTAACCACTTTGAGTTTTCCGGAGGATCTTAGTGGCCATATTAGGTCATTGATGTATGAACCGAATTACTAGATAATCCACCTCATTAAAAAACCTATCGGTTCAGGTGAATAAATGGATAACACCATCCAAGCCCACATAATTGATCGAATACGTCGCATGCTGTTTGACAATGGGTTTGGCATGATAAGCAATACTAATTCCAGACTCGGACATCATGTCCAGATCATTTGCGCCATCTCCAATCGCAATGATCTGTTCGCGCTTCAATCCAAGTGTGTCACGCACCTGCTTTAATACTTGCGCCTTTCCTTGTCTGCCAATAATTTCTCCTACCACTTTTCCGGTCAATTTATTATTTTCAATCTCTAGTACATTGGCAGCCGCAAAATCAAGCCCCAGTTTTTCTTTAATCCGTTCGGTGAAAAATGTAAAACCACCAGAGAGCACCATTGTCTGTATGCCAAATCGTTTGGCCTGCTGTAACATTTTCTCGGCACCGGAACTGAGTCTGACACGTTCATCATAGACCTTTTGCAAAGCATCTTGATGCACGCCTCGCAATAACCAAGTTCGGCGTGTCAGGCTTTCTTCAAAGCTTATTTCGCCTTTCATCGTTTGTTGTGTAATAGCTGAAACTTGAGGCTTGATATTTTGCATATCCGCAATTTCGTCTATGGATTCAATTGCCAGTAACGTGGAATCCATGTCCATTACAATTAATTTAATATCGGAAAGCTTTTGCTCAGGGGTTATAAACGCACAATCCAATTCCGAGTGCGAACAATACTCTGGAATATCATTGGACTGCATCGCGTTTGTCAAACGGAATGCTTGACCGGTAATCCGCTCAATTCCATCTGCATGAGATAATTTTGCAACAGACCGTAAATCGCTGTTATTTACGTCCAGCCCTTGGATAATTAGATTCATAAGTAATATTTATGGGCTTGGTCTAGCCAGGACTCCATTCTATAATTTGATTGCGACCCGCATGTTTAGCTGCATAGAGCGCTGAATCCGCAGCCTTAATTAAGTCTTTTGCATCATGAAAATGTGCAGCATTTTCATGATATGAAACGACCCCTATGGAGGCAGTAATCTGAATAATGCTGCTGCTATCAAATTTGTACGAAATTGCGGCAATCGAATCTTTTAGGCGTGCAATTAAGTTCCTTGCGGCAGAAAGGGGCGTTCCCGGAAGAATCAAAGCAAATTCTTCACCACCATAACGACTCAAGGTATCATCTTGTCGGATTTGGTCAAAAACCGTTTTTACTACAGCGGCCAAAAGAGAATCCCCCGCAATATGGCCATAAGTATCATTGACATGTTTAAAATGATCAAGATCAATGATTGCAACCGTCAAAGGCAAATTATATTGTGTTGCCAGATTAAATTCTCGTCGTAATGTATCGTCAAAATACGTACGATTATAAGCGCCTGTCAATCCATCGCGCTGCGACTTATCTTCCAAGTCCCTGATTCTGGATAGACTGTGGATCATCAACAATTCTTTAGCTTCAGCTAGAATCCCATTGACCTCTGACGAATCATGCAACGTCATTTCAAACAAATCCTCAACAGCACTCAACCCGACTTCCATAATTTTAATAACATCAATGAGTACATTCGTATCAAATCCCAGCCAGTTTTGTGCCGCTTGATTTAAGGCGGCTATTTTATCAGCATCATGAGGGTACAAAAAATAATCCGCCATATAACGAGAAACTGCCAAGCATGCCTGCAAGGTTGGACCTAAGTTTTTCGGTTCCGGCTGAGCGTGGCTATTAATGCAGGATAAAGCTATGTAATCAGGTAGATGCCATTTTTTGAGCAAAGCATACCCTAATTCATCATGTCCAGCCCCAAATGCCTCACGCTCGTTTTTAAGCAATGTATCATGATCAGTAGTCGATGCAAAAACCTGTCCATATTCTTCCGGCATGATAACCCAAAATGCAAGGATGCCAATTTCCTGAATTAAGCCTGCTAGAAATAAATCATCCAGAAAATTCAACTCAAGCTTTTCCCCAAACGCACGGCTAGCTAGCGCTGTAGCTATCGACCTGCGCCAAAAAATATTGCTATCAAAAGCGGAGCCCTGGCTCGATAAAGGGCTTTTTATTAGGGAATTTGACAAGGAAAAAGATAGGGCAATAACAAGTACGGTATGCGTGCCAAGTATACTGACAGCTTGCCGAATATTTGTCGCAATCCGACGGGATTTATACAATGGCGTGTTAGCAGTACGAAGTAATTTTGCAGAAAGCACCGGATCCATTGAAATATATTGACAAACAGCTCCGATATCGGCATCAGGATCATTCGCCAGTTCAATTATTTTGACAGCGACTGCAGGCAAACTCGGCAACGTTGCACAAAAATTTAATCTTCTTTTCAATACATCGTCAATCACTTATCGCCCTTATTGTTATACAATGCTTATATACTATCGAGTAACATACTGATTATGCTTTCATTATAATACATAACACAGCATATTGTCTTATTTTCACAAGGACTATCTACTATAACTCCTCAAATTATTCACCATACTTCTTAGCTCTATAATTAGGCGCTTATTTTCCAACCAAAGTATGTGATTAGATTATCGTAGAAATTGTTTTGATTATTTGGAACAAAGCAGTTATAAGACAATCAACTGGATAAATACTAAACTAATGAATTGTTCGAAAGGACATTCTTGATAAAGGAGTTAAACGTGGATTTTGGAATTAAATTTGGAACCCCTGAGAAACAACGAGGCGCCTGTGCTGTGGTTGGAATTTTCGAATCAAGAAAAATGACTGAGTCGGCAAAAGTATTGGACAAAATTACACAAGGACATATTAAAAACATACTTACGTCGGGTGATATCGACGGAAAAGTGAATACTTCCCTGTTACTTCATAATGTTCCGGGTACGCAATTTAAAAGAATTTTATTAATTGGGTTAGGAAAAGAGCAGGAATTTAATGAAAAAACATTCTTAGCGGTGATCAATTCAACGTTAAATGCCTTGCACAAAACAGCGGTGGCTGATGTCATGCTGTTTTTATCTGACTTTCCTAATAAAGTGCGCACAAATGATTGGAAAATCTCTCAAACCGTCATTGCTACAATCAGCAGCATTTACCGATTTGATCAGCTAAAAAGCAAGCCCGAGAACAATCAGAGCAAATTACGCAAGATATTATTTTGCATCGATACTCAAGAAGAACTCATCGCGTGTGAACAGGCCATGCAACAAAGTTTAGCTATTGCTCATGGGATGAATCTTACAAAAGATTTGGGCAATCTTGCTCCGAATATCTGTACCCCCACTTATCTTGCCACGCAAGCCAAAGATCTTGCCAAAACGTATAAGCTCAAGGCATCCATATTAGATGAAAAAGATATGGAAAAGTTAGGTATGGGATCTCTCCTCTCTGTTGCCCGCGGTAGCGAACAACCAGCAAAGCTAATTGTGCTGGAATACTATGGATTGGGTAAAAAAGAACACCCCATTGTTTTAGTTGGTAAAGGAGTGACTTTTGATACCGGCGGCATCTCGCTCAAGCCTGCTGCTGAAATGGATGAAATGAAATTCGACATGAGCGGAGCCGGTAGCGTGTTAGGAACGATGCTTGCAGTTGCCGAAATGAAATTACCGATCAATCTGATTGCAATCATTCCAGCAACCGAGAATATGCCCAGCGGTAACGCGACAAAACCTGGAGACGTAGTAACCAGCATGTCCGGCCAGACCATTGAAATTTTAAATACCGACGCAGAGGGACGCCTGATTTTATGCGATGCATTAACCTACGCCGAACGCTATAACCCCAAAATAGTGATTGATATCGCCACCTTGACAGGCGCTTGCGTAATTGCATTAGGCAATCTCACCACCGGCCTGATGAGTAATGATGACAAGCTTGCGCAAGAATTATTAGAAGCCGGAGAACAAGCAGCTGATCGTGCTTGGCAACTGCCTTTATGGGATGAATATCAGGATTTACTAAAAAGCAATTTTGCAGATATCGCTAATATCGGAGGAAGAACTGCAGGAACTATTACGGCTGCTTGCTTCCTATCCCGATTTACCAAGAAATACCGCTGGGCACATCTGGATATTGCAGGAACAGCCTGGAAATCAGGTAAAGATAAAGGAGCAAGCGGCCGACCAGTGCCGTTATTAACACAATTCTTGATTGCACAATCCAGGGCTTCTAGCTAGAGTTCTATCAGTCTAAATTCAATGCATTGATTTTTATGACACATATTATTTTCTACTCGGGATCAAGCAATAAGTTACAAACAACGTGTCGGCTTTGCGCCAAAGCAGTACAGAAAAATATGAAAATATTGATTTACACGCCCGGATCAACATTGCTAGATCAGTTAGATGAATTACTATGGACGTTTTCACCTACCAGCTTTATTCCGCATTGCAATATCCTTGACAGTGATCAGTTGGTAGGTGTAACGCCGGTGATTTTAAGTAATCAAATTCAAGTGAGCTCTCAGTTTGATGTGTTGATTAATCTGCATGATCAACCTCCAAATTTATTGGATCAGTTTGAGCGATTAATCGAGATTGCAGGCACTTCTCATGAGGACAAACTGGCAGCACGCGAACGCTACCGTTTTTATAAGAATGTCGGTTATGAGATACAACATTACCATCTAAATGAACAGCTCGATCCACATTAACAGCCGCTTCTTCTATCATGGATGAGAATAAACCTACAATCGATTTTGATGATGCTGCAATACTGGAGAAATTTCGTAGCTTACTCAACAAATATCAGAGTCAAGGTAAAATCACTCCTGCAATAAGTAACGTCACACTCTCTGCAAGCGCGCAGCATGCCGACAAAACAGCCTCCATGGATGCAGGTACAATACCACTATTGAGTGAAGTGGTGGTACTTCACCCGTCCGTAATTCAACTGCAGCCAGTACGCCTAACACCGATCCAGCTAATACTCGATGCCGCGTTAAGAGATGCCAATATCGAAATGGACACTCTGAATAAAAAGGCGCTGGCAAACGCTTTGGAAGTTCGATTGACCAATCAAATCAAATAACCGTTGCAAATAGTTAGTTATGTCTACCCCACTGTAGTAATAGATATGTCGACCTGCATCTAAATAACCTGCGTCTCTTGTCCTGCACGCGGGTATGGCATCCAGTAGTATAATGGCTATTTTCTTAGCAACACTTACACCCTTAAAATTTCATGGATCTCGAAAAAAGTTTTGACCCTAAGCATATTGAAAATCTTTGGTATTCCGAATGGGAATCAGCCGGATATTTCAAACCTACTGCCACTGAAGATCGCTCCGCCTATTGCATCATGCTGCCACCTCCCAATGTTACAGGCACATTACACATGGGGCATGCATTCCAGCACACCTTAATGGATGCACTAACGCGCTATCACCGCATGCGAGGGCACAGTACTTTATGGCAACCAGGCACTGATCATGCCGGTATTGCCACGCAGATTGTAGTTGAGCGTCAACTGGATCAGCAGAATCTCGATCGACGCCAAATGGGCCGGGAAGCATTTTTAGAACGGGTATGGCAATGGAAAGAAGAGTCTGGTTCTACCATCACCCGGCAAATGCGACGTCTGGGTACATCTTGTGACTGGACACGCGAGCGTTTTACCATGGATGACGCATTATCACGCGCTGTCACTGAAGTATTTGTTCGCTTATATCGTGAAGGATTGATTTATCGCGGCAAGCGGCTGGTGAATTGGGATCCTGTTTTGCAAACTGCCGTATCCGATCTGGAAGTCATTGCAACTGAAGAAAATGGCTCATTGTGGCACATTCGCTATCCATTGGAACAAACGGATGGTTCTGGCACAGAACAAACGAACGCTTTAATTGTCGCCACTACCCGCCCAGAAACCATGCTGGGTGATGTGGCCGTCGCCGTGCATCCCGAGGACCCGCGTTATCAACATCTGGTTGGGCGACACCTCAGACTACCACTATGTGAGCGCACTATTCCAATTATCGCGGACTCTTATGTCGATCTGGAATTTGGTACCGGTTGTGTAAAAATTACTCCAGCACACGACTTTAATGATTATCTGGTGGGACAGCGGCACCAAATGGTGCCCATCAACATTTTTACCTTGGACGCAAAAATCAATGATATGGCTCCAACCGAATATCAAGGCATGGATCGTTTTGAGGCCAGAAAAAAAATCATTGCCGATCTGGATGCGCAAGGTTTTCTGGTTGAGACCAAACCTCACAAGCTGATGGCTCCACGAGGCGATCGCACCAATACCATCATCGAGCCGATGCTGACGGATCAATGGTATGTCGCGATGGAAAGCCTAGCTAAGCGTGGACTAGAAATCGTTGCCAATGGCGAAATTAAGTTTACACCGGATAATTGGACGCATGTTTATAACCAATGGCTAGAGAACATTCAGGATTGGTGTATTTCACGACAATTATGGTGGGGGCACCGTATCCCAGCATGGTATGACGAAGATGGCAACGTCACTGTGGCGCATAACCTGGAAGAAGCACAGAAACTTACCGGCAACTGCAATCTGAAACAAGATGATGATGTGCTGGATACCTGGTTTTCATCAGCGCTCTGGCCATTCTCCACCTTGGGCTGGCCGGATGAAACGCCAGAACTGAAAACGTTCCTGCCAACATCGGTATTGATCACTGGGTTTGACATCATTTTCTTCTGGGTAGCGCGCATGGTGATGATGTCGTTACATTTCACCAACCAAGTACCTTTCAAGGAAGTTTATATCACCGGCCTAATCCGTGATGCCGAAGGTCAGAAAATGAGTAAAACCAAAGGTAACGTACTGGATCCTCTAGATTTGATCGATGGCATCACCCTACCCGATTTGATCGCAAAACGCACAACTGGACTGATGAAACCGAAAGAAGCCGAGTCGATTGAAAAAAATACCCGTAAAGATTTCCCTCAAGGCATTTCGGCTTTTGGAACCGATGCCTTGCGCTTCACATTCGCCAGCCTGGCTTCGCACGGTCGAGATATTAAATTCGATCTGCAACGCTGTGAAGGATACCGGAACTTCTGCAATAAACTCTGGAATGCCACGCGCTTTGTGCTCATGAATTGTGAAGACAAAGATACCGGATTGGATGAAACGTTACCACTCGCTTATTCCGCAGCCGATCAATGGATCATCAGTCGACTGCAACAAGCTGAACAAGCCATTGAACTGGCATTTACCCAATATCGCTTTGATCTTTTAGCGCGTGAAATCTACGAACTGGTCTGGGATGAGTACTGCGACTGGTATGTTGAGCTGGCTAAAGTACAATTAAACAACCCACAGGATTCGATTCAACGGACAACACGCAGAACGCTAGTGCGTGTATTGGAAGCCATGCTGCGGCTGGCACATCCTATCATTCCATTCATTACCGAGGAGCTATGGCAGAAAGTCGCTCCACTTGCAGGAGAACTAGGTGCAAGCATTATGTGCCAGCCATATCCGATTGCTGATACAACCAAAATCAATCAACAATCTATTGAAGAGATTCTGTTACTTAAAGAAATAATCAATGCCTGCCGTAACCTGCGCGGAGAAATGAAACTATCACCCGCACTCAAGGTGCCACTTCTGGCCAGTGGTGATTCACAAACGTTGTCAAATTTCTCGCCCTACTTGCTTTCATTAGCTAAATTATCAAATATAGAGATTCAATCAGATGGATTACCTGCGGCAGATGCTCCCGTGGCAATTGTCAGGGATTTTAAATTAATGCTGAAAATCGAGGTAAATGTGGAAGCGGAACGCGAACGCTTATCCAAGGAAATTACCCGCATTCAGGCAGAAGTGTCCAAGGCACAAGCTAAACTTTCCAATCCCAGCTTTGTAAAACAAGCGCCGACGCAGGTTGTCGAACAAGAAAAAGACCGCCTGGTTACATTTAACAAAAAACTCGATCATCTAACTTTACAGCTGGAAAAACTGAATTAGCTCGTCTACAGAATGTCGAGAATCCACTGAGATGCGCTGTCAATCAAGTAAGCCATTGGTAGAAAATCTATTGGATTACTTTGCTCTCAAACTCAGTTGCTTGTGACCGTGTTTTTTTATCAGAATAGTTCGTATCTAGCCATTTTTTGTAACTATTATTCATAACGCCACGCCACCAGTCCTCGTTATCGAGATACCACTGAACCGTTTTGTGGATGCCGGTTTCAAATGTCTCCAACGGCTTGTAAGATAGTTGATCCATGATCTTGGTGGCATCAATGGCATATCTGCGATCATGTCCGGGACGGTCAGTGACATAAGTGATTAATTGGGTATGTGGTGCGCCATGAGGGTGGTATTTGTCCATCAACTGACAGACGAGTGTAACAATATCGATATTCGCCCACTCATTGTTGCCGCCGATATTATAGACCTCACCCACCTTTCCACTCAGGAGAACACGTTCTATACCACGGCAATGATCCTCAACGTAGAGCCAGTCTCGAATCTGTTTACCATCGCCATAAATCGGCAAGGATTTGCCTTCGAGACAGTTGACGATAATTAAAGGGATCAATTTTTCTGGAAAATGATAGGGACCATAGTTATTCGAACAGTTGCTGATGGTGGTATTGAGACCGTAAGTATGGTGGTAACTGCGCACTATGTGATCCGAAGATGCCTTGCTGGCTGCATAGGGTGAATTAGGCAGATATTGATGCTGCTCAGTGAATGCAGGAGCGTCAGGTGTGAGCGTACCATAAACTTCGTCCGTGGATACATGGTGAAAGCGATGGGATGTTTTACCCGCATCAAGCCATATTTTTTTGGCGGCTTTGAGCAGTGAATGCGTGCCTTCGATATTGGTTTTAAGAAAAGCATCCGGCCCGAGGATTGATCGATCCACATGACTTTCTGCAGCAAAGTGCACTAAGGTATCAATCGAAGCATCGTGCAATAATTTTTCTACCAATGCGGTATCAAGGATGTCGCCGTGCACAAAACTGTAAGCCTTGTTTTTTTGTATATTTCTTAAGTTTTGTAAGTTTCCGGCATAGGTAAGCGCATCCAGTACCGTAACCTGACTGTCAGGATATTTCTGCAACCAATAATGCACGAAGTTGCTGCCAATAAATCCAGCGCCACCCGTCACTAATAAATGCTTAGGTTGATAATTCATTGTTTTTTTTCCATTGGATTAACACTTGTTCTAACCCTTTTCGCCAGTCTGATTGAGAAATGAGTAATTCTTCTTGAATGCGCGCACATGCCAGCGCTGAGTTCTGTGGACGCTTGGCGGCGGTGGGATATTCAGATGTGCTGATGGGTTTGATAAACGGTTTTTTATTCAGCATGCCTAGCTCAAAAGCCTGCTGGCATATGGTTTCAGCAAAAGCGTGCCATGTGGTGACAGGGACACCGGTGTAATGATACAGTCCCCAAGTAATAGTCATACTTTTGTGTATTCGATCCACAATTTCCAACAGGACTTCAGCGATATCGCCTGCCCAGGTTGGCGCGCCTGTTTGGTCAGCAACAACTCTCAGTTCGTCACGTTCTTTAGCAAGACGCAATATGGTGCGGACAAAATTATTGCCTGTGGCTGAAAATACCCAGGCTGTACGTAGCGTTATGTATTTTTCCAGCGTATTGGCAACAGCAGTTTCACCTTCTAACTTACTCTGGCCATAAGCTCCCTGCGGGTTCGGAGTATCTGTTTCATGATATGGGGCAGACATTTTTCCATCAAATACGTAGTCGGTGGAAACATGCAATAGCGGTATATCAGCCTTCACACAGGACCTTGCCAGATATAGCGGACCATCACGATTGACGGCTAAGGCCGAAGCAATATCAGTCTCAGCGCGGTCGACGGCAGTATAAGCGGCAGCGTTGATAATAATTGTAGGATTTATATGTGCAACAAAGGCCTGAATACTGGATTCATTGGTGATATCCAATTCATTGTAATCGACACCAACGAAGTTATGGCCACGCTCTTTGCTGCGCAAACAAAGTTCTGTACCTAATTGACCTGCTGCACCTATTATTAATACGGTCATAATAGATTTCATTCCCTGGAATTATTCATGTCGTACTGAGATTGGCAACTTCTCTAGTAGTCAAACAAACGAAAACAATGCAGAAGGCGTGCAGCAATTTAGCCCATTATCGGCCGCCTGAGATCGGATTATCGAATGGCCAGAAATTACCTGAAGGGCACACATGGTAATCACATTAATCTGTGGATGGCCGCTGCTGCTTGGAACTTGAAACAATGGCTGCTAATCATTTTCTAACTCTTTTTTCCGACAGCTTGCCTGAAATAATTGTTTTCCGATACTTTTTCAGGGCGACTAGATAAACCGACGACAGTGTACTCTCTTCTTCTGCAACAAAAAACATTGAAATGCTGATTTGTCGCGTCAGATAGCCATAGTCAATCAATCATCTGCACTGGTGTCAGTAAATCCAACACGATTAGTATCCTGTGGCCATACGCTAAACGGAAATGGGCGCAAGTCAGTATTAAATGACAAATAACTAATTATCTGATGGATATATGCATTTAAGCCTTGACTGAATCCAAGTAACAGGGAATTTGTTTTTCCAGTTATTATCAAAGTAACAAACTGAAAGAAAACGACACAGATAACTAAAGAATTAGATAAGCCGTAGATAAACATAAAGAAAATAACATAAAGGCCACGCTGCCAGAAATCTTTCTTTTGTAATCTTTGCTTGACTTCTTCATCCATTTCACTTTTCCACAATATAGTGTAGATTATTTATCAACGCTCTAAACATAAACAATATATCAGCAGCGATTCTCCCACACGGCTCACACCAAGATACGGAAAGCTACTAGAAGGAAATATTTCAAATTAGATACGAACGGATTTCCAGTAATTGGATCTCCAATAAACATGGTCAAGCCGTGAGATTGTGACACCTTTCTTTTGAGACGCATGTAAGAATTTATTATTCTCCAGATAAATTCCTACGTGATTTGAAGATTTACCAGTTCTGAAGAACACCAAGTCTCCAGCCCTTAAATCATTTCTTCTAACTTCTTGCCCAATTTTTGCTTGCATCCTTGCCGTTCTTGGTAAATTCTTACCGAGTTTTGACTTAAACGTCAAATGTACAAAACCTGAGCAATCTATCCCACGTCGACTCAGTCCACCATATTCATAACGCACACCTTGCCATTCATTATAGTGAGAATAGAGTATTTTTCTCAGGTAACTGGGATCTAGGGGATTATTGGCAGCAGAACGAGAATTATGCGTGGAAAAAGACCGTTCTTGAATTGATCCACAGCTAACTAAAAAACTGATACCAACAAAAATAATAAGTCGAGAAACAGATCTTTTCATTGATAGTGTACTTTTCACTTTATCCTAAATCAAATACCAGGAAATCAAGCAAGCTAAATACGGTTACGTTGTGACCCCATACTAGATACCTTTGATAGAACACATCTAGCCATATCTTTTAATGAAATAACTTCATTAACTCCACCTGCAGCAATAGCTTCTTTTGGCATCCCAAAAACAACACAGCTCCCCTCATCTTGAGCAAAATTATATGCCCCCGCTCTGTGCATCTCCAACATTCCTACAGCACCATCTTTTCCCATGCCCGTTAGAATTACACCAATAGCATTTTTGCCTGCACAATTTGCTGCTGAACGAAATAGTACATCAACTGAGGGTCGATGTCGACTCACTGGATCACCATGATTTAATTCAGTCAGATAATTTGCACCACTACGTTTAAGCAATAAGTGCGAATGTCCTGGTGCGATAAAAGCATGGCCTGGCAACACCCTTTCCCCTCCCTGAGCCTCAACAACTGATATCTTGCATAGACTATTCATACGATTAGCAAATGACCTGGTAAATCCTTCCGGCATATGCTGGGCAATAAGTATACCTGGTGAATCAGGCGGCATGCGAATCAGAAATTCTTTAATTGCTTCTGTACCCCCAGTAGAGGCACCTACAATAATTAACTTTTCTGTCGACAAAATACGGTTTGATACAGTTGGCAGCACAACATCTGCATTAACACTTTTTGTAATTGGCAAAGGTATATGTCGCCTAGGCCTAGCTGATTTCGCGATACGGATTTTATCTGCAATTTCGTTACCATATTCTTTTAATCCCGACACTATATCCATTTTAGGCTTAGACACGAAATCGACTGCACCTAATTCAAGTGCTCGGAAAGTTACGTCCGAGCCTTTCTCAGTCAGTGTCGAAACCATAACAACAGGCATAGGCCTCAATCGCATTAATTTCTCTAGAAAATCAATTCCATCCATTTTAGGCATTTCGACATCCAAAGTCAGTACATCTGGATTCATTGATCGTATCATTTCGCGTGCCGCCAGAGGATCAGCCGCGGCCCCAACGACTTCCATATCCGGTTGACTATTAATAATTTCGCTCAATAACTTACGAATAAGTGCTGAATCATCAACGACTAGAACTGAAATTTTTTTCATAATATGAACTCAAGGAAATTCAAGAAACAAATTCAGCTAAGAAAATAATTCTATTTCTCCACCACTTTCAACCTTGCGCAAGCGTTGACTATAATCTTTTTCACGCTGGGAAATAGTCACGTTACGAATATCCCGTAATTTCTTTACCATTACCTTATTGTTTTTTGGAAAGAAATAGACCTTACGAGGAAATATATCAACTAAATCTTGCGCTACAACTCTTATTTTTTCGGTTTGTAAAAACTTCAAAACAAAATCTGCATTCCTCTGGCCGATATTTACAACCGTCAACCCATCCAAAACATTACCACCACCGAATACTTTAGCCTCGAGGTTACATCTGCGAGCGCCCAATTTGAGTAGCTGGTTGATCAATATTTCCATTGCATACGTACCATAACGAGCTGAAGCATTTAACGGACTACCTATGTCCGCACCACCATCTGGAAGCATAAAATGATTCATACCACCGATACCGCTATAACAATCACGTATACAAGCTGCTACACATGAGCCGAGCACAGTTACCAAGAGCATGTCTTTATCAGTGACATAGTATTCACCTGGTAACAATTTGACTGCTTGATGGTTAAAGCTTTTGTCAAAATATAAATTGCTCGCAATTTGCTCATCAAGGATCTCAACCATATTATTATCTCTGCCGGTTAGTTAATTCATAAACAGTCTTCTCACGCAACTTAAATAAATCAGTAGCATGTTGAAAGCTTTCAGAATGACCAGCAAACAACAATCCGTCAGGAGCTAGCAATGGCACAAATTTCTTCAGAATTTTGTATTGTGTCTGTTTATCAAAATAGATCATTACATTACGGCAAAATATCGCATCAAATGGGCCTCGAATGGGCCAGTTATCATTAAGCAAATTCAATTGCCGAAACGTAATCAAATTTTGTAACTCGGGACAAACCTTTACTGATCCAGCATGAGAGCCTTTACCTTTTAAAAAAAACTGTTTAAGTTTTTCCTTAGGTAGTTTTTCTAACTTGTCCAGTGAATAAATACCCATTTGGGCTTTCGCCAATACATTTGTATCCAAATCCGTCGCCAGAATATGTACGGGAGGAGTGTATGATTTAAACGCCTGCACCATTGCCATCGCCATTGAGTATGGCTCTTCGCCAGTAGATGAGGCACTACACCAAAGTTGAATTTTGTTGTGACTTTTTCGCTTCTCTACGTGCTTCTCGAGAATGGGAAAATGATGCTGTTCGCGGAAGAAAGCCGTAAGATTCGTTGTCAAAGCATTTGTAAACGCCTCCCACTCTTCCGAATTCCCACGTTCTAAATAGTCCAAATATTCATCAAAACCATTAAAGCCCGTCGCACGCAATCTTCTGGCAAGTCGGCTATACACCATGTTCTGCTTACCTGTAGAAAGAGAGATACCCGCATGCCTATATATCAGCTTTCTAACTCGGTCAAAATCACTCTGAGTAAAATTATATTCGCGCGTTTTACTTTCAGGGCCATCTTCGGTATCTGTAATCAATCCCATAATTCCCATCCACAAACAAAATAAAGTGCCATTTTGCGATAACCGTTTACAGTAAGTATCAATATCTTCTTTTTCAATTCCTTCACTTCCTCATATATCGAACTAATATACTTTTCCTTAATCCCTCGAGATCATAAACACAAAACTGGCGCATCTACTATGCTCGTTGACAAGCCTGGCACTTGTATTGGTAGAATATAAAAAGAATTTTTTCAAAAAATAGATTTTGGGATTCTCCTTAATTTCAAGTAAACAGAAAATCACCTTAAATAACAAAGTTATTGATTAGTCCGGTACACCACCTCATCATTCATTCCCAAGCCAACAATGTATTCGGCATCAGTCTCTATAACCCAATCTAGGGTAAGGGCGCAGCTGATCCGCTTCCAAACTGATCACATTACATGTTCTGCCACACTTTAGATACCCAGTAAGCTGACTATAATCAACATCTCCCAAACTTCAAGTTTTCCACTGTTCATACCTGTTCTGACATAAAATACCGATAAGCCGCGCATCACAAATAAGTAATGAATTTCCTATACGAGCTCTTGCTGTGATGCCATTACTAAAGCTGCGGTATCAAGAATAAGCGCAACTTTTCCATCACCCATAATAGTCGCGCCCGAAGCTCCCCGAACTCTGCGGTAATTACTCTCAAGGCTTTTGATAACAACCTGATGCTGTCCAACCAGGTCATCCACAAATAACGCTGCTTTATGTCCTTCAGCCTCAAGAATGACAAGAATTCCTTTATGAATCTCTGTTACGCTAGGACGCAAATTGAAAAACTCATGCAATGCAATCACTGGGAGATATTCACCTCTCACTTGTACCACGCGCCCTTTCCCACTCACTGTTTTAATATCAGTGGCCATCGGTTGCAATGACTCGGTTATATAATTTAATGGCACAATAAACATTTGGTCTCCAACAACCACAGATAATCCATCAAGTATGGCCAGCGTTAGTGGCAAACGAATGGATATGCGCGTACCAGATCCAAGCGTCGATTCAATATCGATACGCCCCCCCATGCTCTGTATATTGCGTTTCACCACATCCATGCCAACACCTCGACCTGACACGTCTGTAACCTGATCTGCTGTTGAAAAACCAGCCTCAAAAATCAACAACCAGACTTCTTGATCTGTCATCGCATCATGTACAGGTAAGCCACGTTCTCTTGCTTTGGCAAGAATTTTCCCTCTATTTAGTCCTGCGCCATCATCACTAACCTCGATAACAATACTCCCTCCCTGGTGAAAAGCTCGCAGGGTTATTGTGCCCTGTGCTGGCTTACCAGCAGCTACACGTTTTTCAGCTACTTCTACACCGTGATCCAGGCTATTTCTGACTAAGTGTGTTAAAGGATCAGCAATTTTCTCAATTAACCCTTTATCAAGTTCTGTATTCTCACCAACAGTCCTCAACTCCACACGCTTATTCAGTTTCGCAGCCAAATCACGAACAACTCGCGGATATCGGCTAAATACAAAGCTGATTGGCATCATACGGATTGACATCACAGATTCTTGCAAATCTCGTGTATTTCGCTCTAATTGACTCATTCCGCTGTACAACTTCTCGAACAGTACCGGATCATACTGAGAAGCTGTCTGAGCAAGCATTGCTTGAGTAATGACCAGCTCTCCGACTAAATTAATCATTTGATCAACTTTTTCTATGCTGACTCTGATAGATGAAGTTTCACTAGCCGTCGCTATATTAGCTTTTCCGGAAGATTTATTTATGACTTGAGATTCATTTTTGCTACTACCTGTATTCGGCAACTGTGTCCGGTCAGAACTAATATCTGAGTCTTCTACATCCTTCGGTGCAGCGGGTGCCCCAGGGAAAAACCCATAACCTGGAGCAGGTGGCATCCTATACTTTAGCGTATCTTCTTCTGCTAAAAATTCTGTATTACTAACTGATCCATTAAGGGTTTCAATTTCTGTTGCCTTAACTCGAGCACTGTCAAATGTAACTGCTTTAATTTCAAGGCTTGTGGGGTCAACCACAAATACCAAAGTTTCCCAAACATCTTCTTCGCTACTACTTGTAGTCAATACTAATTTATAACGCTCCTCCGCATTTACAGGCGTAAGATTTTCCAGATTACCCATTCCCTGCAAATTAGCGAGTAAATTCTCAATTGTGGCACTACTCAAATCTGTACTGGAAAATTCGATACTAAAACTAAGTCGTGTGACAGCATTTTCTTGAGAAATTTTTTCTGCCATTGACTCTGCATCAGCCCCCTCCGACGTTGATTTGGCTTCATCGTCATAAACAATTACTTTTATATCTTCTACCGATACAGCCTCCTGCGCGTTCTCACTTAATTTCTTAAGTTCCTCGCAAACTGCTTCAGCAGCAGCAGGATCAGCTTGTCCTTCTCCACGGTGTCCCGCTAGCTGTGCTTTGATAACATCTCCAGCCCCTAAAAAAGCATCGATCATCTCGCTACGTACTTTAAGCTCGCCCTTCCGCAATCTATCAAGCAGTGTTTCCAACATATGCGTCATCTCCGTCATATCTGTAAAACCAAATGTACCCGCTCCACCCTTAATAGAATGAGCAGCACGAAATATAGCGTTTAAGTCTTCCAAATCCGGCGAATTTACATCGAGCCTAAGTAAGCATGCCTCCATGTCCGCAAGTAACTCTGAGGATTCTTCAAAAAATATTTCATAAAATTGCTCGAGATCTGTACTCATAGGAAGCCCTATTTCAAGTTGAATTGTTTGGCTTGCGGTATAAAGAAAGAAACTAAGTAATGAAGGAACAACAAAACACTTACCCTTTGGGATTAAAAATTTAAGCTTATTAATCTGCTTAAAAATATTAACTTCTAACTAATAACTTTACCGATTACTTCCAATAATCGTTTGGGATCAAACGGTTTCACTAGCCAGCCAGTTGCCCCTGCCGCCCTACCTTTTGCTTTCATTTCATCGCCGGATTCTGTGGTCAGTATCAAGATAGGAATATTTTTGTATTGAGCCAATTTTCGCAGCAACTCAAGTAGCTTTAATCCATCCATGCGTGGCATATTGATGTCAGTTAATATTAGATTAACTTGATAATGACTCGCCTTATCGAAAGCATCTTGACCATCAACTGCTTCAATGACCTCATAACCTGCGCCTTTAAGCGTAAAAGCCACCATCTGCCGAATTGAAGCAGAATCATCCACTGCAAGTATTGTCTTGGCCATTTACTTAGCTCCTTTACTGATAATATTAATTTGCTTGATAAAAAATTGCCTACCAAGCATTTTGCTAAAAAAGCTCAATATCGCCCATTTTCATTCCTTGCTGCACTACTGGCTTCTTTTTACCCTTATTTTTTACTTCATTAACTGCCTTATTAATACTTGAATGTGTTGAATTCAAGGCTCTTTTCTCAGCTTTTCCCTGCAAACTACCTTGTCGATCAATACCCCGCAACTCATCGCTCAACATTTCCACTTGACGCGCGGTATGCACGAGTAATTGTGCAACTAAATCACCGAATTGTAAGGAAGTGATTACCGCCTCTAACTCTTGTTCGATTCGATTAGCAATTAACATTTGTTTTTCCAATAATTCATTAATAGAATGTCTTTCTTCAGGAGTAACCATTCTTTCAATCGCCAGAACCATCTCATGATGAGATCCTGTTAATTTACTTATATATCTGAAGTTACATACTAAATTATTGGCTGCGTCACTAACTAATCTTTCCGCTTGGTTTAAATCTCCCTTAATGCCCATAAGATACTCGCTGGCAGTGTTATTGCATATAACCCCATCCTTATTTTCCAGCACCAATTTATCTTCTGCTTTATTATCAAGCTTGTCGCTAGCTGATTGCAGCTCAGTCATCATCTTTTCCTCGCCACTTGTTTTTTCAGAGCTATTGACGCAATCGTCCGAGACATTAATCTATATTTTTATTATGCGAACACATAAACTTTACCGCTAAATTTTGCAAATTCATTAAGTTAAAAAAATGAGCATGAGTATCTTTCTTTAATATAAAGCACTAGCGTCATAACATTTAACAACTTTAATTCCACGCTCACCCCAAGAATCTAGTAGATCTATGAAATAAGTGACATGGAGTCGACAGTCACGAATAAAGCGAATATCTCAGTAAAGTTCTTCGAAAATTACACAACTTCAATAAAATCCCTAGTAATATATATTAGTTACATATCAATGCTAAAACTTAGAAATACATTTAACCACATGAAAAATACAGTTCAATTGGCAACTTCACCGATCCGATTAGTCCATCCAATTGCTTGCATTTCAATATCCGCCAATTCACTCAAACTCAGAAAACCAAGTTCAACCAATATCAATTGAATGACAGCAACTTCCCCTCTCTCATTAGCCTCTACTAACTTCAATTCTTGTCCCAATCGTCCTTCCCGATTTAATAATGCTTGACTCATATCATCTGGAATTCCCAACTTGTCGACAATCTGCTGCATCTCAATACCAAGTAGCACATTGAGCAAAGATAATATTCCCACCATAAATGCTCTTTCTTGATGATTCTTATCGTGAGGACGCTCCGCTGTTGCAATCAATTCCATTAATTTACCCCGTGCAGCAGCAGTTTGCATTAATGCATTAGACATATTCTCATTAGACTGATCAGCTGTATAAAGCAACAGTTGTACCCACCTTTGCAACTGTTTTCGTCCCATTATCATAATCGCATGTTTGATTGAGTTGATTTTTTGTGGCAATCCACTTGCCACAGAATTCACCATGCGCATCAAGTTATAACTGAGCCCAGGTTGATGCTTAAACTCCTTCTCTATTTCTTCAATATCACTATCACCCATCACTAACGTCAGTAATTTTAATAGCGACAATTTTCCTGGGTCAGCTCGCTTAACCGACAACACCTCAGGTTTTGCAAAATAGAACCCCTGAAACATCTGAAATCCAAGTTGCATGCAATTGCTTTCTTGTTCGCGAGTTTCCACTTTTAGCGCTAAAAGCAATACTGGCCAACGATTCAACTCAGTTACCAGTTTAGAAAGCTCATTTTTCTCAAGTTCAAGCACATTTACCTTGACTACGCTGACCAATGGTAGCAATTGCTCGACTTTCTCGTTCATCGCGACCACACTATCTAGTGCAAATTGATAACCTTTCTGTTTTAACTCGCTACATCGCCGCATAAAATCTGTCGTCACAGCTGCCGTCTCTTTTAATTCGAGCACAACATGTTTGCTGGGCAACAGACTAATAATGTCGCTCATAACTAATTCTGGATCCGCATTGATAAAACCTCGTTGCTTGCCTAATACATTCTGAATACCCAATTGACAGTATGCATTGATGATGACATTTGCTGACGCAGATAAGTCATTAATAATACTCGCTTTTTCATCATATTCTTCTTGCCTAAAAAGTAATTCAAAGGCCACCAAATTTTGATTACGATCTAGAATAGGCTGTCGCCCAAGAAAAAAACCTTCCATTTATTCCCTCACATTAACCAAACGATACAAAGAAACGTTTAAACACACCGGTTCTATTGTTTGCTCCACTAGTTTTATTCATCACTAATAAACGTATTTCATTGGGATTAATATATTGAATTATGATTTGTTCCTCATATACTTCCCAAGTTCTCAGTTAGGTCAAGGCAGGAATTGCCCGATTCTTCCCAGCTCGTTTTGCCTGATAAAGTGCTTTATCAGCACGGCTTATAACTGAATTTTGATGCTCTCCAAACGAACGAAGTGCAACGCCAGCACTAAAAGTTACAGGCATTGATTGATTATCGATTTGTAAAGAGAAATTTTTTCCCAAATTATTTTGTAACCGCTGAATGATAGTTAATGCATCTTCAAGCTCAACTTCGGGCAATAAAATCACAAATTCCTCTCCGCCAAAACGTGCAACGATATCGGAAGGTCGTAATGTTTCCTTAGCAACAGTGACTAAGTTTATTAGTACACTATCCCCATATTGATGGCCAAAATTGTCTTTAATTTTCTTAAAATTATCTAGATCAATCAGAACCACCCCCAACGATTGTGCATTTCTGTCGGCACGAGCTGCTTCACGTTTAAAAATTTCATCAAGACCACGACGATTGAATGCACCCGTCATTTGATCTGTCTGCACAAGCCCCCGCAGTTGTTCCAATTCACCTTTCAATAATTCAATCTTTCGTTCTGCCCGTTTTACCTGCTCCTGCGCAGCAAAAACCTCATCACTAAATTTTAACCCTCGAGTCTCAGATAACACGACATCCAGAATTCGAATGATCTCATCAGCATTACGTGTTTTACGGATTTGATCAGCGTAACGTTCTACTTGCTTATAATAATCTTCAGAATCAATCATAGGTTTGTGCTCACTTCTAATAGCTTTAGTCGATTTAACCAATCTCAACATTCTTTTTTGTTTATGATTAATGGCCTCTTGCATTGCTATCCTCCTAAATTGACAACATTAGATGCAGATTAAGCCAGTAGGGGAAATTCGTTGGATTGCGAAGGAGAACCCATCCTGGTATGGACTGCCATGTCTGCAAAGTTAACAGAACTCATCCAGAACGGATTTAAAGAATAAAAAGGGAAATCGGTACTATTTATCCATAAGAACAGCTTATGTGCTAATTAACTCAGATTTCCCATTAGAAACTTGCCAATGACGAGAAACCAATAGCACAAGCAATCTTAATCAAACTGATTGGGAATAAAGAATTTCAAACATACGTGATGATAATTCATTGAAACTCTAGTATATTCAATAGGTTTTCCTAATGGGGAATCGGGACTTAACAATGGCTAAGCAATTCATTCTGCCTCGAGAATTAGATTCTTACCACCTTTTTTTGCACGATACAAAGCTTCATCCGCACGCTTAAAGACACTTTCCTGTGATTCTTCTGGCCGAAGCTGGGCAACACCCGCACTAAATGTAATTAGC
>RRZT011275332.1_pt1 | contig 25889 bp, 26 predicted proteins | sample 2165551 | NCBI WGS metagenome assembly RRZT01 (sample SAMN10456910, study PRJNA506462) | wastewater metagenome | biome: wastewater; feature: sludge; material: wastewater sludge; isolation source: wastewater sludge with Escherichia coli K12::gfp cells carrying plasmid... | place: USA: Moscow, Idaho... | reverse complement strand
GTTGTGAATCTAAACTTTATGGAAAATTGAATATTGATTATGATGATCTAAAGTGTCCTATTTCTATTTATAATGATAGCAAATCATATGTATTAAGGTTCAGATATGATGATTTTAGAAATCTTATTTATTACAATGAGAATGATGAACATATTTACAAAATTCAATATGTATTTTATGAAGATATCTATGATTTATTAGATGTTCAAATGCTTTTTTAAGCATTATATAAATTATTTTTTGGAAAACCTTCGGACAGGCTTTTCGTTAAATCTTTCAACTATAATTCGACAAAATTCATCAATATATTATCGTCTGATAAACAGCTATATATATTGATATTTTGTTTAGAATTCTATTTAAAAGGATATCACTTCAATCCTTATTTCTTTTATTTTTCTATCCAACCAGGTTTAAGTATACAACGTCAATATTTTTATATTAATTTAAGCAAAGGGAGAATAGTTTTTATATCAATAAAGCTTATTGTTTTTTTAATAAAAATAGATTTAAAATATTGAAATACAATTGTTTAACCGTGTTTTATTTATTTATTTTTTGTATCTTTAAGTATAATTAATAACCAAAAAATAATTATCGTATGAAAACAAATGTAATCAACACAGCTAAAAAATCGGATGATTTTTTTATTGAGTCAATTATCGAAATGCTTGATTCAACTGATCTGCAACAATGGCAACATTTTGCAAAGGATTTAAAAGTATTTAATCCTTATAATCCATTTACTAACAAAGGATCATATTATCAAGGAATTAATAAATTTTTTTTAACTCTTGTTTCTATTTTTAAAGGCTATACAAATCCTAATTTTGCTACGTTTAATCAAATTCAAAGTGTTGGAGGAAAACTTAAAAAAGGTTCAAAACATATAAAAATTGATTTTTTTGGTCATTCTATTAAACACAAAGAAACAGGAAAACGAATTGATTTAGATTTATTTAAGTTACTTTCTATAGAAGAACAAAATCAATATAATTACTATACGTTTTTAGATCCGAAACGTGTTTTTAATTTTCAAGATATAGCAAATTTAGAGGATCTAGATTTATCTAAATTTAGATTAGAAGATAATCAGATTAGTTTGACAATTGATTATTCTCCAATTGATGAAATCGAATTATTTATTAATTCATTAGAAATTCAAAAAGGATTGAATTTAAGAAGGTTTCCTACTGTTGAAGCTCTTTACAATCCTTTATTAGATTATGTCCAGATACCAACACACGAAATTTTTATCTCACAACGTGAATATTATTCTACAACTTTTCATGAATTTGTTCATTGGACTGGTCATCCTAATCGTTTAAATCGTTTTGATACTAAAAGATTTGAGAGCGAAGAATATGCACAAGAAGAACTTGTAGCAGAATTGGGCGCATTATTATTATGCATGGATTTTAATATTTTTGATACTTTTTCAAATTCTGTAGCATACTTAAAAGGTTGGTTGAATACCAATGATAAAGCTTTTCAAGCAAAAAAATTAAGATCCGCTTTAAGTTTATCTAAAAAAGCTGTTAAGTTTCTTATCTAATTCATTTATTTATAGAACCTCTATTTTCAGAGGTTCTATTTTCAATTCGTAATATGCAGGAAAAATTGTCAAGGTTTTTGAAACAAAAACACTCGCCATTTTTTCGGCTCATAAAACCTGTTATTTTTATGAAATATTTTATTCTTATTATTTTCTCCCTTTGGTCTATTTTTTCTTTTGCACAACTTAAATCATATAAAGTTGTTGGGATTATAGATGGAGATACTATTGAAGTTTTAGATCTAGCTTCAAATAATAATATTCGTGTTCGATTGGCGGAAATTGATTGTCCTGAGAAAGGTCAAAATTTTGGAACTAAAGCCAAAAATTACACTAGTTCTCAAGTATTTAATAAACTCGTTAAAATTAATATTATTGATACAGATCGTTATGGTAGATCAATTGCCAAAGTTTACTATAGTAATAAATACTTATCTGAAGAACTTGTTAAAAATGGTTTAGCAATTGTTTATAGAAAGTATTCTTCAAATCAAAAATTATTAGATTATCAGTTCAATGCAAAAGTTAAAAAATTAGGAATTTGGTCTGATTCGTCTTTTATTGAACCTGAAAATTTTAGAAAAAGTAAAAAATAGTTTTTAAATTTTTATTTTGCTAGAACATTCAATTTGTAATAATTGGTTTTATATTGGAGACTTTTGTCTCCATTTTTTATTATGTTTCTTTGAATCGCATGATATACGAATTCAATTATTTTGATTTCTGTTTGATACTCTGGATAAATTATACAAATTATAACTACGATTAAGGATTCAAATAGTCTTCTGATTATATATTTCATTTGATATTGTTTGTTCTATATATCAGAATGATAAATTTATTGACTATTGACTTTTTATGTTTAGGCGACACCCTATAGCGTTTATTTTTACGAAATTTGTAAAATGTTTATGCTTGTAGATTGTAATAATTTTTATGCGAGTTGTCATCGTGTATTTGAACCTTCTCTTACAGAGGTTCCAATTGTTGTTTTATCTAATAATGACGGATGTGTTGTTGCTCGTTCAAATCAAGCAAAAGATTTAGGTATTCCTATGGGTGCAGCTGCATTTAAATACAATGATTTATTTATTAAAAATAAAGTACAAGTATTCTCTTCAAATTATCAGTTGTATGCAGATTTAAGTAATCGAGTTGCAACTATTTTATCTGAATTTTCTCCTGATATTGAAATCTATTCTATTGATGAATCTTTTTTAAAACTTAGAGGTTTTGATAGATTTAATTTGGTAGAATATGGTATAAAAATAAAAGATAGAATATGGCAATATACTCATATACCTGTTTGTGTTGGTATTGCGCCTACAAAAGCATTGGCAAAAGTTGCTAATAGAATTGCTAAAAAGTTTCCCTCCCATCATCATGGTGTTTTTAAAATTGAAACTGATGAACAAATTGTAAAAGCATTGAAATGGTTAGATATAGAAGATGTTTGGGGTATTGGTAGACAAATTTCAAAACGTCTCCGTCTAATTGGAGTTAATAAAGCCTTTGATTTTGTTAAATTATCTGATGAATTTATTCGTTCAAATTTTTCTATTGTTGAACTTAGATTAAAAAAGGAATTGTTGGGTATTTCTGTTTTGGATCTTGGAGAAATTCAAACTAAAAAGAGTATTGCTACTACTCGTAGTTTTGAGATTACGACAGCTAGTTTTGAATATCTGAAGGAAAGAGTTTCTACTTTTGCTGTTTCTTCTGCTGAAAAGCTTAGAAAGCAGCATTCTAATTGTAATCTAGTTACTGTTTTTGTTCAAACGAATTTTTTTAAAAAGGATTTTCCTCAATATTCAAGATCCATAACCTTAAAAATTCCATTTGAAACTCAATCAAGTATTACTATTTCTAAATATGCTACTTTAGCTTTAAATCAAATTTTTAAAGAGGGATATCAATATAAAAGAGCCGGTGTAATTGTTTCTGGTATTTTACCTGAATCGCAGAAACAATTTAGTTTATTTGATTTCGAAAACCCAAAGCATATTGCTTTAATGCGTTCAATGGATTCAATTAATAGTAAGTATGGTTCTGCTACTTCAAAATTGGCTTCTCAGGATTTAAAAAGAACTTGGAAGATGAAACAAGAACGTTTATCTCCTTGTTATACAACAAAATGGAATGATCTATTAAAAGTTGATTAATGATGAAATTTGATAAGAATATAAAATTAGATGATGATCTTTCTTTTATTCCTTTTCAGTTTGATGGAGAAAAGTATTATGTTCAGGCTTTTGGTAATGTTAGTGCAGGTTTCCCCTCTCCTGCTGAAGATTTTGTAGGTGATAGAATTAGTTTAGATGAACGTTATCTTTCTCATCCTGAATCTACTTTTATTTTAGAGGTTGGTGGTTTATCAATGTGTCCATATTATCAACTTCATGATAAATTAATTGTTAGATCTGACTTAAGAGCGAATCATAATAATGATATTATTGTTTCAGTCAATAATGAAAAGTATACATTTAAACGGTATGATAAACACAATCGTAAGTTAGTTTCATTAAATCCAGATTATGAAAAATCAATTCAACTTTTAGATACTGATCATGTTATGATATTAGGTGTAGTTTCTTCTATGTTTAGAGATATTCGCCTTTATTAGTTTGATTTTTCGGATAAAAACTTGTCACAATTTTTAATAAAAATTTCGCCAAGTTTTTGAGTGTTTTATTAATTAGATATCAATTGTTTAGTAATTCAAGATACGTTCCGTTTCACTCCACAACTCTTGAATCACACACAAACGATATCTAATTAGGATGAAAATTATAAATCAAATTATCACATATTGGAATCAAAATGTGATAATTCCATTTATTAATTTTCATTATAAAATTTAGTAAAGCTGTCATGATTTTTAATTCAAAAATCCCGCCAGCTTTGCTAAATGTTTATATTCATTTTTTCAAAGGGAAATGAATTATATCTCTTTATAATCAGTTTGTTATTTTTTATTTCTACTGCAATATTTATCAATATTCTATGTGCCTTATTAATATGGTTTTTGTATTTTTGAGAAACATTAAAAAATATACAATATTGATTTAAGTACTTCAAAATAACCAAAAAAATAATTATCGTATGAAACAAATTAATTTTAAAATTCTTATTAATAGGAATATTAATGAAAGAAAATGCCTTACAGTCAAATCAAATGATACCTGTTATGTTACCGTATAATCCGACTGTTAGATTGGATAAAAATTTACCTTTCCATTATCTAACTTTTAAAGAGCAATACTCTAGTGATGATACAGGTTTATTTGTTTTACTTTTATCTTATTTTGCTAAAGAAAAACAGAATAATCTTTTCGGATTTGGAACTCTTGATCCGATTAAGTTTTGTGAAGAATTAGATTTAGATCCAAGTAATTTTGCTTGGAGAAAACATGATAATCCTAAACATATTCGAGATTTAAAGAATAATCCTGATATTGATGTTGATTCTTTGAATAGTAATCAAATTTTTGAAACTATATTAGAAAATGCTTTATATTGTTTAAGCACCGACGTTTTCACATTTTCAAATAATCAAAGTTATAAAAGAAAAAAGGAAATCTATAAAAGTGTCACATCAATTACTTCAATTCAATTTTTAAAGAAAATTGAAAAGGTGACTATTAAGGGAAGAACAAGACCAAAAGTAGTTTATAATTACGAATTAAATTCTGATTATATAGATAATATTTCCTTTCTTTTTTTTCATGCAAATATTAAAACATTATCAAACTCAATGGGGAAATCTTTGCAAGGAATGTATCTCTATTTATGTGATCTTAAAAATCAAATGTTTTTCCAAAAAACAAGAGCAGTAGAATTAGATTTTACTGAAGTAAAAAATAGACTTAATATTAATAGTGATAGATCTGATTATGTCAAACAAAAAATAATCAAAGCTTTTGCAACTTTATTATCCTATAATGATCTAAAAGATATATTTACCATAGAATGGTTTAAAAAACCAAATCAAAAATATTTTTATGGTATTAAGTTAATATACAACGGTGATCTTTCTGATAATATTATCGAAGAATCGAAAACTATTATTTGGGAAGGTGTAAGACTAGATTATTTAAGAAATGCATTATATGAAGCTTATTTAAGAAGATATCCAAGTATTAGAACTATGCCTAAGCCAGAATTGAAAGAAAATTATATTTTGTGGTTAAAGAATTCTAATCTAGATGAAGATACAAAAAAAACGGTTTATATTGATTGCTGTGTAATTTTTGATAAGGCAAATCGATACGAAAAACCAGGAGAAAGGTATCAGATTTTTTTAAATGAATTACCACAATACTATTCTAAGTTTATTTAACTTTTATGAAAACCATTTATTTTTTTAGATGGTTTTCATGTTTTGTAAAGATACCTGTAAACTTGTGCGAGTAGAACAAGATACCTGTAAACTTGTGCGAGTAGAGCAAAAGATACCTGTAAACTTATGCGAGTAGAACAAAAAGATACCTGTAAACTTGTGCGAGTAGAGCAAAAGATACCTGTAAACTTGTGCGAGTAGAGCAAAAGATACCTGTAAACTTGTGCGAGTAGAGCAAAAGATACCTGTAAACTTGTGCGAGTAGAGTAAAAGATACCTGTAAACTTGTGCGAGTAGAACAAGATACCTGTAAACTTGTGAGAGTAGAGTGTTTTCTATGGTTTTTATTTAATTGATAATCAGTATATTAAAAAGATACCTGTAAAATCGCATGACTTCTATATAAGATAACAGATATAAAAAGGAAAAAGGCTATTTCAATTAACATTGAAAAGATTTTAGTGAAGCTCCGCTTCAATTTAAAATGTTTTCTAGATTTAATAACTCAACATAAAAAACAAAGGGAGAAAGTTTAATATATCAATAGTATTTATTCTATATCGTTGAAAATATAAATATAATCTATTGAATAACAATAATATAAATTATATTTTTTGTATATTTAAGAATATTTAAAACCAAAAAATATAAATTGTATGAATCAAAATGAAAACCAAGTAAAATCGAAAACAATTGTTTTTGATCTTTGCACAATCTCAGGTGAATACCAAAAAGAGAATGAAACAAAAAAATCTTATCACAAAATTGGAACTCTTTTTTTTAAAGATGATAAATTTTCTGCAATTCTAGAATCTTTACCAATTTCTAAAAATGTCTATGCCTTTTTGAAAAATGATTGCAATTTCTCGGCTCCATTAGAGAATCAAGTATTTAATCTTACTTACATTATTGGTAAATTTCTCGACAGTAATAATCAAGAAAAAAATAAGTATTTATCATTAGGAACGCTATTTGTTAACAAGGATGGAAAAGTAAATATTAAATTTGACGCACTTCCGCTTGCAAATACAGACAAAAATGTTATTAGTTTATATACATTCCCATTTGATAAAAAATAATTGTTTAAAAGGGCTTTAAAGCCCTTTTAATTTTTATTTAAACCTTTACTTATTTTTTTTATAAAATCTAGATTATCCAAATTCTTAAATTCATCTTCAGCTGATGATTTTTTTGAATGTTTTTCTATTTCAATTTCAACATCTGGAAAATTTGAGCTTTTTTGATCATCATTCTCCTGGTCTTGTTCCTCTATTTCATCATATACTTTTTTGGTATATAAATCATCCTCTAATTCATATTGCGTTAAATCATCTGATGGTTCATGATTAAATGAAAATGGATTTTCTTCTTTTTCAAATTCATTTTGTATATCATTAGAACTTAATTTAATTGGTTGATGATTGGATAAAATTTGATTGACTCTATCCTTCATATCTTTAGATTCTTGTTCTAATTTTTTCTTTTTATCCCATTTCCAAGTAACATAGATATAAATAATTATTGCAGCAATAATATAAATTATAAGATAAGTTTTATAACTTAAATTCATTTAAAATATCTTTATTTTTGTTCAAATATTCTTCTAAATAATCATTTACTATTTGACTCACAGATACATTTTTATCTGATTTTAAGGACTTAAGTTTAAGTATCATTTCTACTTTAGCCATTGTATTTTTATCTAAATATAAACTTGTTGAAACCTTTTCATTTGAAGATTTCACTTTTTTAGTTTCTTCTTCTTTGATCGGTTTAATTTCATTTTTTTCAACTTGATTAGCGGCTACCTTACTCATTTCAGCACCGCCTTTTTTTATATCATTTGCATTTATGCCGTATCTTTTATTCATAATTTTTTATTTTATTTTATTTTTTAATTCGTTAATAAATTTGATAAAAGAGTACTCATTCTCTTCTTTATCTTCTTTATTAGTCATTGGTTTAAAAAATGATCGATTATCAAATATGTATTTTTGACGTGATAATACAGGCTGTTTTAACATCTCAAATCCTTGATCTTTTATTTGATCTCTAATAAAATCTAAAAATTGAAGCTCAGATGAGCTTTTACTCAATTTAGTCATGAACAGGTAACTTTTTGTAGATGGTAAGTTTTGATTAAAAAAGTAGTTAGTCTTTAGTGCGTTAAGAATTTCTTCTTCATCTCTTGAAAATGGTATAAAGAAATAATCTACTTTCTTAAATGTATCTAAAACAGAATCTAATGATCTATTTCCAAAATCAAGAAATAAATAATCTAGTTTTTGATCTTGGAAGTGTTTTATAACGTCATCTATTGACGCAGAATCTTCAGTTTCATATGATGAATTGATGTAAGCTTTAACAACAGGATAAAATACTAATTCGCCTTTTTTCTCCCTTTGGTCTATTTCTTCTTCAGAATATTCTTCTTCTAGTTCAGCTCTCTTTTTTTCATATAATGAGTATGTTGACCATTGACCTTCATCACAATCTACGATTGCTAATTTCTTTTTAAAATGTTTTGTTAAGTTGGTTGCACTTAATATTGTGGATGTTGTTTTTGTAACTCCCCCTTTGTGTGAATAAAACGAAATAATTTTCATACTTAATATTAATTTTTTGGTTTGTATTAGACTAATATATATTAGAATAGTATTCTGTCTTAATATTTGTCTAATATACAAATATATATTAATATATGATGCTAATATTATGTTATTATAATATCTATTATGTTAATATATATTAGACTAATATATACTAGTGTAGTATATGTTATTGTATTAGTCGAATATAATGTTAGTATTTCATATAGTTGATGTGTTTTTCATTTTTAATTCTTTTTATTTCTAGAATAAATGACTAATAAGATAGAATATAATTTTTAATGAATATTTGGAAAAAAAAATCGCGTTTTGTATCTTTCGATACAAGCAAGTAGTATAAAACGAGTCGTTTTATTAATTTTAAGTTACACTTAAATCATTTGATTAACCCTTATAAATAAAGGCTTATGGGTAGACCAGAATTAAAAAAAGAAGATAAAAAGGTTCAAAGAACTATTAGAATTTCACCTAAAACTTATCTAGTTTTAGAAGAAAAAGCAGCACTTTATAATGGAGGAAACATAGGAAAGTATCTTTCTTTAGTTGTAGATAAAGCAATTTTAGGAACTACAATGTCTTCTTCATCTCATAATTCAGGACTGAAAAATGATCTTTTTACCTCTATTAGAGAATTGAATAAGATTGGGAATAACTTAAATCAATTAACAAAACTTGCTCATCAAGATAGAATTTTTGATTCTGATTTAAAGGTTAAATTAACTCAATTGGATATAGAAATAAAAAAACTTAATCTTAAAATTGCAGATTTATTATCTAAATGATTGGTCAAATTTCACATATTGAAACTATTGAATCTCTTACTAATTATCATTTTAAAAAGATGGAAGAGGGCGTAGCTGTTTTATTAGATTCTAGTAAAGTTGATATTCAATCTAAACAAATGGCTAATTTATCATTTAAAAGTCAAGCTTTAATTGCACCAGATTATAGAACACCATACACTCATATTAGTTTAAATTTTGCTATTGAAGACACTGAGTTTCTTTCAGATCAATTAATGACCACTATTACAAAAGAATTTATTGATAATTTACAGTATTTAGATCAACCTTATATGATTGTACGTCATAATGATCAGGAACACCCTCATGCGCATATTATAACTACTGATGTTAAGGATAATGGAACTAAGATTAATAAACATAATGAATATTTTAGAATTAAAACTATTTGTCGTGAATTAGAAGAGAAATATAATTTAAGAATTGTTCCAAATGTAAAAATTGATAAAGATGAATCTATTCATATAGTCAATGAATCAGATTACAAGAATTATCTTCAAATTGCAGTTAGAGATACATTAAGATTGAAACCAAAACGATTTTCTGATTTTCAAACAGTACTCAAAGAAGTTTATAATATTGACACGTTTAAGACATCTACAAAATCAGGGAAAAAAGGAGTTTCATTTACATTAGTAGATTCAACAGGTTCACGTTATTTAGAAGATAAAGGTACTTTAGCTATAGCAGGTAGTACATTGTCTAATAAGTATAGTTTTAATAAATTGACTGAAGTGATCGAAAGTAATTATAAATCTGCTCCAAGTCGCTATAAGTATATGTTGAATTATCAAAATAAAATTAATGAGGACTTATTTTATTTTGATAAAATAAGGTTTAGTGATTTTCAACATTTTAATCCTAAACATAAGTTGGTTATTGAAAATGATAAACCTACTCTAATTATTGATTTAAAAGGGAATAATGTTTTTAGAACTTCAGAATTGAAAGTTATTGATTCTTCTAAGATTAGTTCTGAAGAAACTAATGTAAACCTGGATAAATCAGATGAGAATAATGTTTCATTACGAACAAAAATTTATTCTGAAGCAATTGATAAGTATTCAAATGATATTAGTAAAGGGATGAAGACATCTTATTTTATTACAAATGTTATGGATTTTTCTACAATTTCTGATTATTTAGCAGATTCTAAAACATTAGATCATTATTCAAATTATTTAAGTCAAGAACAATTAACTGATTTATTCGATTTAAGGAAACTTAATATTGATGAATACTATGATCTATTTCAAAGTAGAGAACTTCAATCGGAAGCTGTTTTATTTGGTGCGATTTGCGAATTTTCTGAAGTAAATGAAAGTAATATTGAGTTAAATAAACTCTTTGTATCTAAAGAGAGAAAGGATTTTATAGGAACTTCATTAGGTCAATTCTGTGGACAATTTTTTAACTATCAATTCAAGTTGCATAATACGGATAAAACGAAAGAATTACCTTATCATTTTAGTCAAGTTAATTTTAATCAATTGTTTTTGTTTAATCAATACTTTGAAATAGAGCAGCTTAATTCATTATTGTATCAAGATTTCTCCTCGTTTGCGAATGAACGATTATTTAAATCTTTTATTGAGAATAAGACAAAAGAAAATATAAGTTCTCAAGAATTTATTCAGTTTTTTAATCAAAGAGGTTTTCAGTTTAGTTTAAATGAGAAAGGGAATGTACAAGTTTGTTTTAATAATTTGAAAAGCTTCAGTTATTCGAAATTAAATGATTATTTAAAAGAAGACTTATTGTCTACTACTTTGAATCAAAATGTAGAACATTCTTTAGCATCAATTGAGTTACGTATCAATATTGATACGAAGAATTGGAGTAGGGTGGAGCAATTAATTGAATTTGGAACGATTGAGGAGCCATTTTTAATTTTGGATAACCCTGATTATTCAGCTTATTTAGATAATAAGTCGATGATTAAAGATATAAATGCGGAATTGTATCAAATTAAAAATCAATTGAATTTAGATTATTTTTCTGAGTTAATTCCTGTAATACGTGATTTTAAATCTGACTTTGTGAATCAAATAGGAGAACAGATTAAGACTTCAGGAAAACCATTTAATTATTCAATATTAGAAAATCATTTGAATGAATTGATTTCGGAACCTTCATTGATTAATTTACAGACTGAAGAAAAACAAAAAATCAATACATTTTTATCTAAAATAACTCAATTTAAAGATAGTTCAACTCTATTTGCATTAACAGGATTTTATAATACTAATTCAGGATTAACAGAACGCAATGGTGTATATCATTTTAGATATAAAGCAAATCAAAAATTATTAGACTTTTTTAATAATGATAATACGTTTGGTTTTGAATCAATTCAATTTAGGAGTTTAATTAATAATTATTTTTCTAATGTAGATTCTCCTTTATTTATTCCAATTTTAGAAAAATATAAAGATTGGTTGAATATTGATGATTATACAAAACTTTCAGAATTCACACATAAAAGTTATTTGAATTATTATATTAATGAATTGAAAGGTTTAACGGTAGAGGATAGACTTGATTTTCTTTCTTCTAAAGGAATAATTGTTCAAAAAATTTCTGATTCAGATTTTAGTTTTAAATTAATACATTCAGATACTAAGTTAATTTTAAATGAATCTGACTTTCCTAAATTCTCTCAAAATTTAGATAAACAATCGAAGGTTTTTCATGAATATAATTATACCAATAAAGAATCTTTTTTAGCTCATTTACGTTTTCATAACCATTTGGAAAATGGAGATTATTTATCAGCTGCTTTTGAATTGAAAAAGTCTAAGATATCTCCATTTTTATCTGAAGCTGATTCAATTATGCATTCTGATAATTTAGAAGAAAAATTAAATGAGTTAAGTAGTAAAAATCAACCAAATTATTTACCTGATTTGATTGATCTGTTTCAAGCTTTACAGAATAACAAAAGTCAACAGAAAGATCAACATGGGAAAAATAATGATAAGAAAAAGAAGAGAAATAAAGGAAGAAATTTTTAAACACAGCAGTTTTGTTGTATATTTATAGTAAAATAGTTGTTTATGAAAAAACAAATCGTAAAACCTTATTCTTCTTCGCAAAAGAGTAAAGCACAAAGGAAGACTAGGTCTTCACGTGGATTAAGAACGGGGAATTGTGAGAGTTTTAACTTTATTCTTGAACCAAGTTGTAGTATTTTAAGTTCTGATGATTTTAAGAAAATTGAAATTGCACGTAATGGTTTACCTTACTCAATGATCGAAAATTTAAGTGAAGCTTTAAATAAACCAGTTATATCTGTTTTAGATATTTTAGGCGTTGCTCAAACAACTTATAATACAAATAAAAAGAAAGACAATGCATTATCTTCAAGTAGTTCTGAATTAATTATTTTAATTATGGATTTAGTTAATTATGGAATTGAAGTTTTTAATAAAGAAAATGATAAATTTTTACTTTGGTTAAATACTTCAAATGTTATGTTAAGAAATAATACTCCTTTAAGCTTACTTGATACTACTATTGGTGTAAATGAAGTTAAGTTATGTTTAGATAGAATTGAATACGGAAATTTTGCATAATGCTTGTTTATAGAATAGAAAGAGAGAAGTATATTGATGATACTTTAAAGGGAATTGGAGCGTCTAAAACAAAGTCTAGTCGTTGGAATAGTGAGTATCAACGAATGGTTTATACAGCTGAAAGTATATCACTCGCCTGTTTAGAAGTGTTTGTGCATTTGGGGAATATAGAAACTTTGCCTTCTGATCGTTTATTGGTTCAGATTGAAATTCCAGATGAAATTATTGAAACCTGTAAAATACTTGATGTAAAAGATCTTCCTGAAGGTTGGAATAGTAAGCCACCATCTGAAATTAGTCAACAAATAGGTGATGAATTTTTACGATTAGAAGAGTCAGCTGTATTAAAAATTCCTAGTTCAATAATATCTTTGGAATCAAATTATTTAATTAATCCGTTTCATCAAGATGCGAAACAAATTAAAGTGATAGCTAATCAACCTTTTATATTTGATGAAAGGATGATATTATAATATTAGTCTAATATATATTAGACTAATATAGTATTAGTCAGTTAATATAATTTCTGCAATTGCGTATTCGTAGGTATCTTTTGTTTTAGTTACATTAATATTAAATCCAACAGATTCATAAAATGGAATTAACCAATCGAATGATTTTTCATCAGAATAAGAAATCATTCCATAAATACGGTAAATGTTTTTATCCTGTTTAGCTTTATTAATTAAAAATTCTAACATTGCTCTTGCGTATCCTTTTTGAGAAGTATCCGCTCGTATATCATCAATCATAATATCAAAAAAAATATTTTCTTCTTTATTATTGATTTTAATTGGTTGTTTTATGCTTTTTTGTTTAGTTAAGTTTAATATGCAGTCTTTATCTAAATTACTACTACTATAACCATATAAATAGAATGGAGTATCATATGGTTCTACTATTGGAGTGCCAATTATTACCATTTCATTTTCTTTCGTTTTTGAAATAGAATAGTTTAAAAATGGTTTATAATTAATGGTTTTTAAAAATCGTTCATTGCAATTATTTAATCTATTAATTTCTTTTTCTGCTTCTATTAATTGATTTTTTAGAATGCCATTTCTCTCTAATTGTAGATATCTTTTATTTTGCTCTTCTTGAATTTCTTTTGCAAAAAGAGGGCGTAGTAGAAATTTAAGCAAATCCATAGGTTTAAGTTATTTAGGTTAATTTATTCTTGAATTCATCTAAAGCATTACTCATATTTGTTTGGCTCGTTTTGAATGATTGAATTAAATCATTTAAAGCTTCAGAAACAGAAGCAGAATTTAAGATAACTTCACTTTCAACATCAAATTTGTTGATGAATATATTATCCTTACTGATAATCCATTGTGGATTATATCCAAATGCTTTATATAAATTTAAAACTTTTATGAAATCTTGATATGCCACACCTTTATTATCTTCAAGTCTATTGATAATTGTAGCATTAAATTCTAGTATTTCATTTAATACATTTTTATCTATTTTTTTTTCAGATTTAAGTTCTAACCTAATTTCTTTTAAACGTTCTCCAATGTAAGTTAGTGAATTATCATAATCAAAAGTAGAGTTTAAATAGGTGTCTTTTATTGTTTCTATGTTCTTGTCCATCTTAAAAAATTGTTTCGTCTTCTATTATATGTTCTTTTGTTCTGATAACATTAAATAGATCTATTGTTAATTCTTCTCCAAATTTAGTTTTATATTCTTTTTTAACACAATATTCAATCTCACTATATAGTTTTTCTAAATTTTTATCTAAAAATAAATTCATCTCTTTTTGAATGATTTTTTCTTTTAAATGATGATTAATACGTTCTATAAAAGCAGTTTCTATATCATCATAAATCATTTCTTTGCGTTTTAGCTCAATTGATTTTGGCTGATATATTTCTTTAATAATATGTTGGTAGATATCATCAATCATATCATTGTTGATATCCATAAATTTCAAATAGAATTTTAGATAATTGTTTTCTATTGAAATTAAATCATAAGATATTGTTGGTTGAATAAAGAATATAAAGAACTGAAAATAGAAATCATTATGAATCATTTCATTGATATGATATTCTACTTCTTTTTTTACCTTTTCAGTTTCAAAATCACGAATTACAGGAATTTCTTTTTCTTTTAATGATTCTTGAATTTCTTTATCAACAGAAATTTTGCCCATAAATCTTTTTTGTTCAATTGTATTATTATATTCATCTGTAATTACTCCACAAAATTCACCAACGCTCTGGGTTGATATTCTTGATTGAGGAATTAAATAATCCTTCTCAGTTGAATAGTTAATATTGTAAGAATCTGAAACGGTATATTTCTTTTGGTTTGTTTTACCTAACCTTTCAGACATATATTTAGCTGTTTCATTTCCAGATTGACCAACTATTATAGTACCTTGAACATCTAATATAGAGTTTGCCTCCTTTGGATAAGCTTCATTAATATGTTTGATCGATTGAGCACCTGCCATGATACCACATTTATTACTTCTACCTGTAGTTAAATATTCTTTTAGGGAGGTAAAATATAATCGTGAAAATTCATCAGCAAACATCATAAATGGTCTTTTTACTTTATTTTCAACGTTCGTTTTTTTTGCAATTACTTCAAAAAATAAACTAACAATAGGAGCTACTACGTGAGCTTTTTGTTGATCTGAACCAATGCATAATATTTTAGGATTATTGAAATCATTTAGATCTAAATCAAAATCAGATGTACCACTCAAAATGTAAAGCATTTCTTTGCTAAATAACTTTCGCAAATGTACACTTAATGTAGCTGTTTGACCTGCTAATTGACCTCCTGCATCTTCTTTTAAAAAAGCATCTCTTAATGCAGTAACTTGCATTAAGAGTTCTTTTTCACTTAATAAAATTGGTAATATAATTTCAATACGAATAGTAGAAAGTAACATTACATGAGGAAATGAACATACTTTAACATTGTATTTTTCTTCCCATTTTTTACATATTGCTATTAATCCTGTTAATATTCCTTGAGCTGAACCATCAAAGAATGGATTAGATTTTTCTTTATCGGATGAAATACCACCAATAAGAATATTACTCATACTCTCCATATCTGAAATAGTTGGAATGTTTTTGCGCTCAATAATATTACATCTATGGGAATATCTAATATCATCAAGACATATAAAATATAGTTCTGTATCAGATTTTAATTTTTTATGTAAAATATAGACTTCTTTTGACTGTGCCGGAAATTTAAAATCATAAACTAACATTGCAAATTTCTTTTGCATTAATTGATATATTGCTTGGGTGAACCATGTAAAAGACTTACCACAACCCATTATTCCATATACCCAAATAGAACTAAATACATTAATAATATTTATCCAACCTTTTCTCCATTGATTATTGTAGTAATATGAATATTCAATATTTATCGAAGAATCTGTTTTTACTAGTTTATTTGTCTGTTTAAATGTTTGATTTTCTGTATTAAATTGATCTTGTTTGAATTTGTTCGAAAAATAGTATATACTGATTATAAAAGCATAATTTATAGTACCTATGTATGCTATTGATAATAGAATTATATATATAAAACTAGGGATGAAATTGAATAATCGAACAGGTAATAATATGAATCCTACACATATTGAAGTATTAATTATTATGGAATAAATGTTATATTCTTTATCTGAAAACTTTACATTTATCATACTAATTGCAACTAAAGGAATTAGAAAATATAGTTTTAATCTAAACTCTGTAATATTTGAATTTGATAAAAACGATTTGATAAATGAATGTTCATTTCCACTAGTAATTATATGAATGTAGGTAATAAATAGAATTATGGAAATAAAAAGGGAAAATATAATATAGCCTGTACGTTTGTTTTGCATAATATTTTGTATATTTACATCAAATATATAAAATATTATAGATTAAAATAAAATATATCAAATTTTATTTATGGATATAGAATTAGCATTAAATTATCTTGGTTTTATTCAAACCGATTATCGAACAGATTATTTTCGTTGTTATAAATGGAATGATGACACACTGTTTGTATTTCAAAAAAAGGGAAGTGATCAGAAATATTTTAGTAATGCTTCAGGAGAATTTACAGGTAATGTAGAAGATTTAATTTGTTACTATTTTTTGAAAAATACAGCTAATAAGTACAGTGAAGGAGAACGTTTGCGTTTGTTTTATGATATTAATACCGACCGTAACCTTGATTTAACTCCACTAATAGGGCTTAAAAGTTTTAATTTATTTAATGTATTACTTGAGAAAGGAAAACCATATAAAACTCAAAGTTTTCAAAATACTCTATTAATCGATGATTTACTGCATTTTTTAATTGTTGATGAAGAAAAAACAAATAACCCTTTAAATGTATTAGGTGTAATTACTTATGATCTTAATTCTGGCATTTCAAATAGTTTTGAATTTTCTAATTTAAAAAGGGGAATTTATTTTTCTAATCCTAATATTAGGACTGATACATGTATATTAGTGGATGATATTGGAGAAATGATTTATCTAGATGATAATATGGATAAGAGCTATTTCTTTATTTATGTTCCTTCAAAGTTACTATCTTATAATCAAGCAAGAACTATTAATTTTCTCTTAAAGGGAAAAGGAATTAACCAGGTAGTTTTAGCCTTTGCAAATTCAGTTCAGGGGTTGTTACTCGATTTTTCTTATTTATCTCAGTTTTTTAAAATTGATTTTAAACAAAAATTTGCTTCTATTAAAATTGAAATTCCTCATAATGAGTATTCAGATAAGTTGATTCAAAGAATGAAAGATTTGAAAGAAGCTGTTCAAAAAAGTACTAAGAAGTATAATGTCACAACTGATTTTATTTCAATTAAAAATGGTACTTCAATTAAAAATGAAAGTGTTTTTGTTATAGAGATTGCATTAATAGATAATATTCTAAAAGCTTCATTAACACTTCTTAAGAAGTACTATTTTCATCAAGATAGTATAATGATTATTAAATCTCCTGATTCAGTCCATTTTTCTGATTTAGAAAAGGCACAGTTAAATTCGGATATTCTTAAAAAAGAAATAAATCTAGGAAGTATTCGGAACTCGTATTTATTTAATTAGATAAACAAACAAACAAGGGAATACATCTCGTATCCCCTTTAACCAAAAAATATTATGCATCGTATGAATTCAAATACACAATATTATTACAAAAATAGTGAAAATTTTATTAATGAGATAAAACAAAAGTTATCTTTTGATGATATTTTTTCTAACCCAAAGTTATTGTCAGATTTAGGTATTTCTCTGGTTGAATTAGATAAAGCAAAGAGTTCAGTAAATAGTAAACAATATCATCTTGAAGATGCTAAATATGGAAACTCTAGAATAGTTATCTACCCTAATAATACAGGTAATAGAAATGGTATTCCTTTTTTTACAAATCAAACTAATGATAGTGATAGAGGTGATGTGTTTCAGTTTGTAAAAAATAGATGCGAGAATCCATTAAAAACGATTTTAGAAGCTACAAATAATCTTAATGGATTAATAGAAGTAAAAGAAAGAGAAAAGACTATTAAGCCTGTTAAAGCATTTGTTTTGAAGAATTATTTAAACAAAGGACTTTTTAATTCTTATGAAACATTAGAAAATGAGCAAGTGAATTTTCTTGTTAATTCAAGAGGAATTACTTACGAAACATTGAGTAATTCTTTGTTTCATGATAAGGTAATGCTTTATAATCCAATTGATGGTAAACAAAGTTTCTTTAATGCTTTTTTTCCAAAAACAAATGTTCATAATGAGATACTTGGAGCTGAAATTAAGTTTCCAAATCCTACATCTACAGGAATGAAAGATATGGTTGAAGGAGATCCATTGCTTCTGTGGCATTCGAATATACCTTCAAATACTTCTAAGGTTGTTTTAGTTGAAAGTGCTCTAGATGCTTTATCTCATTTTCAAATTCATCAAGATACAAGTGTATTTTATGTTTCATCAAATGGCAATTTATATGATAAACGAATTGATTCTTTTTATCAACTTTTGGAAGATTTTAAAATTAATAAATCAATTCCTATTGTATTAGCAAATGATAATGATTATGCAGGTTTTACTTATGATTTAAGAATGTTAAATCATGCTATATCACATTATAATGGTTTGTTTAGTGTTGAGAAATTAAATGATAATATTGTATTAAAATTTCATTCTCAGAGTGAAAATGTTGGAAGAGATTTGTTTGTTGAAGTTGCAAATTATTTTGAGAAAATTAAAATAGGAATCAATGATCAGATTCTATCTGAAAAATATCAAGCAATTGATTTTGTTAAACTTGAAAAAGATAATGGATCAGTCAAATTAATTTTTTCAAATGAAGAATTTCAAAAACATCATAGAAAACTTTCTTTTAGTTTATTTAAAGGATTGAATTTTATTCAAAAAAATACTTTTTTAAAAGTACAACGTCCGCCAATAAGTACAACTAACTCGATTAAAGACTGGAATGATTATTCAAAAAAATTAATTCAACAAAAATTTTCTGAACAAAAACAATCGCAAAAAAGAACACAATCTAATTCTAAAAGTTCTTCGAATACTTTAAATAGGAATAATGGTTAATGATTTTATATAACAAACATGTGTAAAATATAAAATATTATATAAATAATTAAAAAATATAAAATATTAGTTATTTGATTCATTTATTTTATTATATTTGTTTCATTAACTAATATTTTATTTTTATGAAAACATTTTCTTATGTTATTTCCAACCTTTCACAGGTAGTCTCTTACCTAAATGAATTAAAAGGTAATGTCAAAACAGCAACTACTACTGTTTCTGATATTGTGATGTATTTATGCTTTGGAGCATGTGTAATATTAATTATTACAAGTTTTGTAGCAAATGATAGAGGGAAAGACCTTGGCTTTAGTGCAGGAGGTTGGGCATTGAAAGCAGGCTTAGCAGGTGCAGCTGTAGGTTTAGCTAAACAAATTTTTGGGATCTAATGCAAAGATTTAAAGTAAATAAAGGTATCAATAAGAAAATTAGATTTCTTGGAATGGAATCTGAATTTGCTCAACAGTATCTAATTGCTTTATCTTCCTATTGGTTAGTTGTTTTTACATTATTCGGTTCCACTAAAACATTTTTACTTTTTGGAATTATTGGAATATTTATAATTTATATTCCTTTTCGAGCAAAAGACGCTAGAAACAAAAAGAATAATCTAAAAAAACTAAAGGCAAATAAATTAAAACCAACTCATTTTAAACGATTTAATAGTCATTATGAAGAAATTAAATAAAATTAATTATCCGATTTATGCTTTAAATAATGAATCCGATTTAATCTCTAAAGAAAAAGGACTTTTATCTTATTCTTTTGAAGTTGTTTATAGCTGTTTATATGGTAAGAACAGTCAAGATTTTGAGGCTTTAAGAATTCTAAATAATAGATTAATTGATATTATTGGAGAAAACTATATTATTCAGAAAACCGATTTCTTTTTCAAGAAAGATTACCAGGATGATTTACAAGATAATTCATTTATAGAAGAAATGAATTTTGCTCATTTTAAAGGAAGATCAGAGAAGGTTCAAAAATCATTCATCACATTTACTTATTTACCTAATAAGTATTTGAAGTATGATAGTACTAAAACTAATCGATTTTTAATAAAAGAAAGGGAAGGTAAAATTTTAGAACCTGTAATTGATAAGGATTATATTTCTGAAGAAAATTTAGAAATTTATCGAAGAAAAAAAGATCAAATTATTTCAGTTCTTACTACTAATAAACTTTTTTCTGCAAAATTATTATCAGGTGAAACAGATTTTGATAGAGTTTTTGGCTATTGGGAGAATTTATCTGATGATAGAAATTCTTCAGATGTAATTATTGATAAAGGGATTATTCAAATAGGTCAAAATAAATATAGAACTTATTCGATTGATAATCTTGAAGATCTTCCAGACTTTCTAAATGAATATTCAATTGCTTATGAAAAAAGCGATGATTCAATGCCAATTCCTAAAACGATACTTTCGCCATTAGGTGTAGAGTTAGAAGGTAATCATGTCCTTAATCAGTATTTCTATATTCCTCCACAAGAAGATTATATGAAAGAGCTAAAAAAGCAACAAAATAGATTAGGTAATTTTTCAGACTTTTTTGATAAAGCAAAAAATGGAAATACAAATAAATCTTCAGAGGAAGAGGATAATGACATCTTTGCAGATCAATTGAAGAGTTTTAGAAAAGAGCTTCGTGAAACTTCTCAAAAAGTTGTTTTAACACATGTCAATTTAATCTCAGAACACAATAATATTAATGATGCTAATTTTCAATTGAAATTAAAGGAAAACCTTGTTGATTCAACTGATATATATTTTGCTTCATGTATTGGAAATGCAATAGGTTTACCTACAGATTTGTATATGCCACTTACTCAAGATCAAGCTTTTTCATTTTTCTATTGTGAAAATTATACTTTAGGAATTCTTAAAGGAATGAGATTAGTTTGTCCAATTTCAGGAAATCCAATTAAAATTGATTTTTTTAGAACATTAAAAGCAAATAAAGATATTCAGAATTTCAATTCATGGGGTGTAGGAGAGTCAGGTAGTGGAAAGTCATTTACATTAAATAAGATCTTAATGTATCAATTTCTAGCAGGGGATCATGTTTTTAATATTGATGGTTCTTCATCTTTTGAACGAGCAACAAATTTCGTTCGTCATATTAGTCATGATTCTCATGGTTTTTTCATGAAAATTTCTGCAAGTACTAAGATTGGTATGAATCCTTTTTTAAAAATAGTTGGAGAAAAAATTGAGAATAAATTGGATTTTCTTAGTCAATTGATTCTTAATATTCTTGATTTAGAGGAAAAGAAAGAAAGTAATTTTATAGAAACATTACTTAAGATTGTTCTAAAAGATTATTATGAAAAACATTCTGGTGAATTTAATTTTAACTCTTTTTTCGATTTTTTCAAAATCGAAGCACCAGTTATTATAGAACATGAAGGTATGAGTGGTGTTATACAACCTAATCAAATTTTATTTTTATTAAGAGATTATTATGTAGGAGGTTCTTATGAATTTTTATTAAATAATTCAGATGAACGTTTAAAAACATTAAAAGATAATAGATATATCACCTTTCAAGTAAAAGAACTGAAGGATAATCCTAAATTGTTTTCGATAGTAACGTTTTTATTAACGAATTTGTATAAAGAGAAATTATACGATTTAAAGTATTTAGATAAAATAAAGTTTATTCATTATGATGAAGTGTGGACAGCAATGGATAAACCTGTTTTAGTCTATTTTATTAAAGATACTATTAAGACTGTTAGATCACAAAATGGAGCTACTATTTTTACTTCACAAGAACCTGAAGATTTCTTCGAAAATGAGATTATTAAGAACGCAGTAATTAATAATTCTGAACTCGGTTTTATTACCAATTTAACTAAGTATAGAGGTAAAGCAGACTATGTAAGATCTTTACTAAGTTTAACAGAAACACAAACAAGTATCATTTTTTCATTGAATAAGAAAAGAAATCCAAATTACAATTTTAGAGAGTTTGCTTGTCTTGTTGGTCGTAAAAGAATTGATGTTTATGGAATGGAAGTTTCCTTAGAAGAAAAGGCTATTTACGAAAGTGATGCCGATGAAAAAGTAATTCTTAATGAATTAGATAAAAAAAATTATAATAACCCTTTAATTACTTCAAAACAATATGCTGAATTAAGCCGAAAAAAGTAACCCTTTAACCAAAAAATATATATCGTATGAAACATTTATTAATCATTTTAACTTTGAGTTTATCATCCTATGGATTTGCTCAAATTCCTGTAACTGATGCAGCAGTTAATGCTCAATTAGTTAATTTACAATTACAAACTCAGCAATTGATGTCACAAAATCAATCGTTGTTGTTAGCTATTCAGGAAATGCAAAGGATTTCAAGAGAGGAAAATCAAACAAAAAAACAAGCTCCTAATCAATTATTATATTCTGCAAAATTAAACGAATTAAATCAAGTCAAATCTAATATTGTTAATGCAGGAAAGGGATTAGCTTCAAATATCAAAGAGATGAAACATTTATCTTCTTCTGATTATAATAAATATGTAAAGAATACAACTTCTATTGTTCAAAATACAGTACAAGTTTATGCGCAAATTCAATCCCTAATGAAAATGGGAGGTACTGTAATACCAGCAAATGAAAGGCTTCAAGCCCTTGATTCAAGTTTTGATATACTTAACGGTAATCTTGATATGATTAATTCTTATAATTCAATATTACAAGGATTAAATAGATCTAGAGCTACACAAAAAATTAAGTAATGATTTTCTTAGTAAATAATCCTGATACTAGTTTAGGTATAGGAGATATCATCCGTAAATCTTTAGATACATTTATGGATGATAATGTAAATACAATATTTAGTTATTCAGATACAGTTCTTTCGGCTGTAATTGGTATAGCATTTTGTGGAGCAGTTGTAAGAATTTTTCAAAACTATTACAATAGTCCAGATAATTATTTAGGCTATTTAAGTTACGTTCCTTTATTAGCTTTTTTATTGTATTATGGAGATATAGCTCAAGGAATCTATGAATTAGGTTCTAACGCAGGTTCATCATCAACTGTAAGATCAGGCGTTACAAATATTTTTTATAGAGTAGCAGATTATCAAGAAGCAGATATAAATATTCTTACTTCCCCAGTTTCTTTCATTATGAATGAACTTAAAGTAAAAATGTATGAAACTTCTGTTAGGTTTGTATTAATAGGAGCGTCAATTGCATCAGCTTTATGTTATATCTATTTAAAATTTAAAATTGTTATTAAGTTAATGGTATTGGTTTTTTTTGGACCTATTAATATTTCCCTTTCATTCATTCCTTCAATAGGTAACTTATGGGTTGGTTGGTTAATCAAAGTAATTGAATTATCACTTTATATTCCAACTTTATATTTTATCGAATACATGAATGATAGGATGTTAGAAACAGCATTTAAACCGCAATTGATAACAGATGTTTCTGATGCAGCACAAAGCATTGCAAATGGATATTATGGTATTGCATTTTATGTGATTACAATTTTTACTTATCTATCAATTCCAAAAGTAGTAAGTTGGGCAATGAATACATCAACATCTAATTTTGGTGGAGTAAGTGGTGTAGTAACAAAAGCGGCTATGTTAGCTGCTAAAGTAAAAACAGGTGGTGTAGCATGAAAATACTAAATGACATTTCATATAAAGAGAGATTTGCTAAATCAATTAGTTTTTTCTCAATTGCAACTATAGGAGTTGTAATGCTATGTACATTTTTTATGTATAGCAATCGAATAAATTCTATTACAGAAAAAGCAAAGGGAGAAGTATTTATGCTTGTTGATGGATATATGGTTAAAGCTATTCGTAATCCTGATTATCAAAGCAATATTGAAGCTTCAACAAAGGGAACTATAATGCTTTTTCATCAATATTTTTGGAATTTAGAACCCTATGCTGATTATATTAATCAAAATCATAATAGAGCTTTTGATTATGCTGATAATTCCGTTAAAAGATTAAGAGCTCATTTAAATGAAGAAGAGTTTTATAATGGTATTTTATCTGGCAAATATTCATGTAATTTTGTTGGTAATCCTTCTGATATTCAGATTGATTTGTCACAAAAACCTTATAAATTTACAGTTAAAGCAAAATTGAAAATTTTTAGACAAGATGATATCGTTTATCATAATTTAATTACTTCAGGATTTCTAGAACAACGAAAGAATTCAGATAATAATTTTACAGGTTTTATGATAAAAGATTATAAAGTATTAGATTTTTCAATAATTTCAAATGAAGAGATTGAAAAAGATAGTGTTAAAATTAATAGTAATATTCAACCTACAGATAATGAAATTAAATAATCTATTTAAAGAAAATGAAAAGCTGAAAGAATTTGTAGAGGACAACAAAAAGAAAATCCTTGCTTTTGGTTTAGTTTTAGGTGCTTTTATTATTTATTCTTTTATTCCTAATTCAGATGAAAAAAATAAGGATGAGAAAGAAATGGATTTTAATATTGGAAAAGATAAAACTTATAAAGAAGATTCGATCGGATATAACCCTGATATGAATACTAATTCAAATCCAAAATTTGGAGAGTTAACTAAGGCAGATCAAAAAGGTGATATTAGTAATCTTGATAATTCATTAAATGAATTAGAAAATATGAGTGTGGATAATTCTACACCAACGATTACACCATATCAACCTTATGGTAATCGATCAATGTATACAATTCCACAATCTACACCATCTCCTGACTATTCTTATCAAAGCCATGATCTACCTAAAACTTCTACAGCCAAGCCAAAAAAAGAAAGTACAGCTGACTTATATGATTTTTCTGAGGAAAAGCCAATAAGTAATAATTCAGGAACATCATCGGCTAATGATTTAGCAGAGAGAAAAAGACGTTTTGAAAATGGAGGAAATGGTTCAGCTCAAAATAGTTCAAAAATTAAAGCTGTAATTAGAGGGACACAAGAATTAAAAAATAATCAACGCATACGTTTAGCTGTGTCTGAAGATGTATTCATGAATAATAAACGTATTTCAAAAGGAACTATTATTTATGGTACAATACGTTTTTCAAGTGATAGAGCTAGTCTTGAAGTAAATTCTCTTAAGGTTAATAGTGATATTATGAGCGTTAATCTTACAGGTTATTCAAACGATGGTTTAAAAGGAATACCTATTAATAGCTCTCAATTAATAGTAGATGGTAAAAGTGCATTAGAAGATGAAGCTTATAATGAAGTTAGTTCTACAGGAAGAATAGGTAATATAGTTTTGTAACCTTCCCATGTTTAGGAACACTTAAAAGTAGAGTTTTTATTTAATATTATCGTGTTCTTATTTTGATTAATTTGAAATGTTGGAAAATCATTAGGATTTTTGACTTTCCCATATTTCAATAAAAAATTTCTAGGCG
>RRZT012135257.1_pt1 | contig 25893 bp, 24 predicted proteins | sample 2165551 | NCBI WGS metagenome assembly RRZT01 (sample SAMN10456910, study PRJNA506462) | wastewater metagenome | biome: wastewater; feature: sludge; material: wastewater sludge; isolation source: wastewater sludge with Escherichia coli K12::gfp cells carrying plasmid... | place: USA: Moscow, Idaho... | reverse complement strand
CCCCTGGTGATGCAAGGCCAGGAAGCCATGGATCGGGTCGCGCACAAAGCTCAGAAAGACATCAAGGATTTCATCGGCGTGACCGCCAAGGTCGTGGTCAGGCGCACCGGCGAACTGCCTCGCTCCGAAGGCAAGGCCGTGCGGGTGATCGACCACCGCAAACAGAAGTGACCCCTTATCGCGAGAGGATCGAAGAAATTCCCGAGTCCGGCCAAGTTAGCCAAGCCCGCTTGTTCTCTTTGCGCTACACTGTGCGCGTGTGCGATAAGCCCTGAATCCCCGTTCAGGGGTCAAAGATCGCACCGCGAACTCCTCCTCCTCAATACGGGTATCCGGGGGTGCGCAGTCATGCAAAAACCGAACGAAACGACTCCGGCCGACGCGCCGGCCAGCCCGGCGCCCACGCCGTCCGCTTCCGAGAAAGCGACCGCCCCCGATACCCCGCTTCGTTCCTGGCGCGGCCCATCCGGCCAAACCTCCTCGGCGCACCGCGCCTACGGTCTGGAGCGGACCTTTCTCGGCACGCACATCCCCGAGACCATCGATCGCATGGTCAGCGCCAACCTGGCTCGCGGCACCGGGGGCATTTCTCCGGCGGTGTTGGCCATGGCCTACCTCGACTGGCTGATGCACCTCGGCCTGTCGCCCGGCAAGCAGGCGTTGCTGAACGAGAAAGCGGTCCGCAAGATGGTTCGCTTGACGCTGTACGCCATCAAGTCGAACCAGAATCCCGACACGCCGCCCTGTATCGAACCCTTGCCCCAGGATCACCGCTTCGATGGCGAGGGCTGGAAGCAATGGCCTTACAACCTGATTTATCAATCGTTCCTGCTGACCCAGCAATGGTGGTACAACGCTACCACCCGCAATCGCGGAGTCAACAAACAGAACGAGGCCATCGTTTCGTTCGTGACCCGGCAAATTCTCGACATGTTCTCGCCGTCGAATTCACCGCTGACCAATCCCGAGATTCTGAGAGCCACCATGGAGGAAGGCGGCCAAAATCTGGTGCGCGGTTGGACCAACTTCATGGCCGACATGGAGACTTCGGTGGCGGGCAAACGCTTGGATGGCGAAGCGGACCAGTTCGCGGTCGGCCGCGACGTGGCGGTCACGCCCGGCAAGGTGATTTTCCGCAACAGCCTGATCGAACTGATTCAGTACCAGCCCGCCACGCCGCAAGTCTTCGCCGAGCCGGTCCTGATCGTGCCGGCCTGGATCATGAAGTACTACATTCTCGATCTGTCGCCCCGCAACTCCATGGTCAAGTATCTGGTGGAAAAAGGGCACACCGTGTTCGTGATCTCCTGGAAAAATCCCACCGCCGAAGATCGCGATACCGGCATGGAGGATTATCTCCAGCAAGGGGTGATGACGGCGCTGGATACGGTCTCCACGGTCCTGCCGGGGCGGAAAATCCACACGGTCGGCTATTGCCTGGGCGGCACGCTGTTGACCATCGCCGCCGCCGCCATGGCCCGCGACGGCGACAATCGCGTCAAGAGCATCACCCTGTTCGCGGCGCAAACCGACTTTACCGAAGCCGGCGAATTGCTGCTGTTCATCAACGAGAGCCAGGTCGCCTTTCTGGAAGACATGATGTGGGATCAGGGCTATCTGGACGCCGACCAGATGGTGGGCGCTTTCCAGTTGTTGCGGTCCAACGACCTGATCTGGTCGCGGTTGGTCCACGACTACCTGCTCGGCAAACGGCAGTCCCTCAACGACCTGATGGCCTGGAACGCCGATCAAACCCGGATGCCCTATCGGATGCACTCCGAATATTTGCGCCACATTTTTCTCGGCAACGAGCTGGCCACCGGCCATTACAAGGTCGACGGCCGCTCCATCGCCATCACCGATATTCGGGCGCCGATTTTTACCGTGGCCACCGAACAGGATCACGTCGCGCCCTGGCGTTCGGTGTACAAGATCAATCTGCTGGCCGATGCCGACGAGGTGACGTTCCTGTTGACCAGCGGCGGCCATAACGCGGGTATCGTCAGCGAGCCGGGACATCGCCGCCGCTCCTATCAGATGGCCTGCCGCACCGATCAGGATCGCTATATCGATCCCGACACCTGGCAGGCAACCACCCCCAAGCAGCACGGCTCCTGGTGGCCGGATTGGCAGGCGTGGCTGGTCAAGCACTCCGCCGAACATCAGGTCTCGCCCCCGGCGCTGGGCGCCCCGGACAAGGGTTTGTATCCGATCTGCGATGCGCCGGGCACTTATGTCTTGCGCAAATGAGCCGCCCCCGCCGGACGATCCGAACCCATGACGATGCCCCGTTTGCCCGCTCGGTCCACGTCCGCCGAGGTCGCCGAGTTCTTGCGTCGGGCCGCCGCGACACCGGCGGCGGCCGCGCCCTGCGGCCGACTGATTTTCGCTCTGGACGCCACCGCCAGCCGCCAGCCAACTTGGGATCAAGCGTGCCGGTTGCAGGGCGATATGTTCGCGGTGGCGGCCGAGTTGGGCGGGTTGGCGCTGCAATTGGTCTGGTATCGGGGCTATGGCGAGTTTGGGGCCGAGCCCTGGCTGACCGACACCGCCGAGCTGCGGCGACGCATGACCGCCGTGCAATGCCGGGGAGGACTGACTCAGGTTCACCGCGTTCTCGAACACGCCGTTCGCGAATCGCGGGCTCATCGGCTAAATGCCTTGGTCGTCATCGGCGATTGCCTGGAAGAAGCCCTCGATCCGATTTGCCACCAGGCCGGCCAACTGGGATTGTTGGGAGTGCCCGTATTCGTCTTTCAGGAAGGGAGCGATCCCGATGCCGCGAGGGGCTTTCGGGAAATCGCGCGCCTGACGCGCGGCGCTTATTGCGCGTTCGATGCGGGCAGCGCCCAGCAGTTGCGCGAACTGCTTCGCGCCGTGGCGGTCTATGCGGCGGGAGGTCGCTTGGCGCTGGAAAACCTCGGTGAGCGGCGGGGAGGTCTGGCCCGACAACTGGTCCGGCAACTGTGAGATTGCTTGGGAGATCCGATGCTGGCCCGCGCGCTGCTGATAGCCGCTTTGTTGTTCGGGGGCTATTTTTTTGTCCGCTGGCTCCGTCGCTCCCCGTGGTGGGTACAAAGGCCGCCGCCGCTCGCGCTGGCGGGCATCGTTGGCTTTCTCTTGCTGATCCTGATGACCCTGCGTGGTGGTGGCGAGATCGCCGTCCCTCTGCTCGCCGTGCTGGCGTCGTTCTTCCTGCGATGGCTCAAAACTCGGCCTTCCCCTTCCGTCTCTCCATCGGGTACCGCCGGTCAGAGCCAGTCCGCGATTGTCACCCGCTTTCTGCGGATGACGCTCGATCACGCGACCGGCATTATGTCTGGCGTGGTCCAAGAAGGTCGCTTCGCCGGATGCGAGCTGCGAGAGCTGGATCTCCGGGAACTCTTGGATCTCTGGCGCGCCTGCCGGATTGACCCGCAATCGGTCGCGGTGTTGGAAACCTATTTGGATCGTCACGCTGATCCGGCATGGCGTGATCGGTTGGAGGAGAGCGAGCGATCCGGTCGGCCGGAAGATGCCGCCACCGACCCGCCCAGCCGCATGGATCGAGCCGAGGCTTACGCGATTCTCGGTCTGCCGGCCGGGGCGAGCCGCGCCGAGGTTCAAGCCGCCTATCGGCGGCTGATCCAGCGGTTGCATCCAGATCAGGGTGGAAGCGCCTACTTGGCGGCTTGTTTGAATCGGGCGCGGGGTTTGTTGATGGCGAATTTGGATCAAGAAAAAGATGATGATATAAGTGGCTAGCTTGTAGACTGGCTTCAGAGCTGGCCCGCGCTGTGTCGTTCCGCCAGCTTTTGTCGTTTCTCGTAACACGCCCGCGCGGTCGCGACATCCTCCAAAAACCAGCCCAACTCGCTCAACAGCATGGCTTGCGGGCCATCCACCAGCGCCTTGGTCGGCGCCGGATGAAAGTCCACCAGCACCATGTTGGCGCCGGACACGACGCCTTGCGCCGTGGCGTGCATCAGATCGTACAGGCCATCCGGGGACCGCTCACGGGAACCCACCGAATGCGAGGGGTCGACGCAGACCGGCATCCGCGTCAGCCGCTTGAGCACCGGCACATGGCTGAAATCCACCAGGTTGCGGTGGGGGTCGCCCATGTTGGTTTTCACGCCGCGCAAGCAGAACACGACTCGGGAATTGCCCTCGCTGGCGAGATATTCGGCGGCGTTGAGCGACTCGTTCAGGGTGATGCCGAAACCCCGCTTGAACAGCACCGGGAATTCCGGCTCGCGGCCGACCGCCTTCAGCAGCTCGAAATTTTGGGTGTTGCGGGTGCCGATTTGCAGCATCACCCCGGTGGGCCGGCCGGTCTGCTCCAGACACTCGTGGATTTCATCGACTTGGCTTTCGTGCGTCACTTCCATGGCGATGACCTTGATCCCGTACTTGCCGGCCAGCTCGAAGACGTAGGGCAAACAGGCTTTGCCGTGGCCCTGGAACGAATAGGGATTGGTGCGCGGTTTGTAGGCGCCCATCCGGGTGCAAACCTGACCGTGATCCCGCAACGCCTTGAGCATCAGCTCCACATGCTCGGGGGTGTCCACGGCGCACAGGCCGGCGAACACGTTCAGGTTGTCCTGGCTGAACGGAACCCCGTTGTATTCGAAACCGCTGACCCGCTGCTCGTCCCGGTGCCGGCCCAGAATGCGGTATTCTTCGGAAACCCGAATCACCCGCTCAACGCCTGGCAACGCGCCAACCTCCTCGACCGACAGCGTTTTGGTATCGCCGATCAGATAGATTTCGGTCAGCACTTGTTGGGCGCCCTGAACTTTGTGGACGCGGGCGGCGATGCCCGGCAGTCTCGACAGGTAATCGAGGGTGAGCCGATACTCCTCGGAATGCTCCGCGACGTTGGAACCAAGAAGGACAATCATGGCGTTATACGTTTCCGCAATTGAGGCTAAAGGAAGGGTTCTCGGGAGGAGCGCAATACTATCACCCTCCGCCGAGGAAACCAGACGCTCGATGCTGGACCCTCGTTCGTGACAGCGCCGCCCGCTTCCCGAGTCGCTCGCTTGCGCGCCGAGGCGGCCGCCCTCCTCCGCATCGGTGGCCCGCTGATGGCCGCTCAAGTGGCCCAGATGGCGATGGGCTTTTTCGATACCGTCATGATGGGCCGGGTCGGGCCGGTCGAACTCGCGGCCGTCGCCATCGGCACCGGGCTATGGCATACCCTGTTCCTGTTCGCGCTGGGCATTCTGATGGCGCTCAGCCCCTCGGTGGCTCAATTGCACGGCGCCGGTCGAACCGCCGCGATCGCGCCCTTGGTGCGGCAGTCGCTTTGGCTCGCCATCCTATTAGGTTTGTTTTGTTTCTTTGCCCTGCGCCATCTGGAACCGCTGTTGGTGGCTCTGGGCATCGAGCCGGCCATCATCCCCATCGCGGGGGACTATTTGCGATCCCTGTCGTGGGGAATGTTCCCGGTTTTCGCGTTCATGGCCCTGCGCTTGTTCAGCGAGGGAATCGCTCGCACCCGGCCTATTTTGCTGATCAGCTTGCTGGGGCTGATCGTCAACATCGCCGCCAACTACGCGCTGATCTTCGGCCGTTGGGGTTTCCCGCCGCTGGGGGCGTCGGGCTGCGGCGCCGCCACGGCCATCGGCATGTGGACGGTGCTGGCGGGGATGCTCGCTTTGCTGCTCGCGGATGCGCGCTACCGGGCTTATGGCCTGTTCCGGTGCTGGGATTGGCCCTGCTGGCGAAAATTGCGCCCTTTGCTGATGCTCGGTTTGCCGATCGGCGTCGGCCTGTTTCTGGAAACCGCCGTGTTCGCGTCCGTCGCCCTGCTGCTGGGAACGCTCGGCGCGGTCGCCGCTGCCGCCCACCAGGTCGCCCTCAACGTCGCCGCCATGACCTTCATGATCCCGCTGGGCCTGAGCATGGCGACCACCGTGCGGGTCGGCCACGCCTTGGGCGGCAACGATTTGCGGGCGGCCCGCTTTAGCGGACTGACCGGCATCGGTCTGTCCGGCCTGTTCATGGCGGCGACGGCGGTGTTGATTTTCGCGGGACACCACGCCATCGCCGGCTTCTATACCGGCGATCCGGCGGTGGCGTTGGTCGCGGCCGGCCTGTTGCGACTCGCCGCGCTGTTTCAAATTTCCGACGGGTTGCAGGTCGGCGCTCTGGGGGCGTTGCGCGGCTTGAAGGATACCCGGATACCGATGCTGATCGTGGTGGTGGCGTACTGGCTGATCGCTTTCCCGCTCGGCTGGTTGCTGGGGGTTCGCGAGGGGTTCGGGCCGGCGGGTCCCTGGGTCGGGCTGATCGCCGGCCTGACGTCGGCCGCCGTGCTGCTCAACCTGCGGTTCTGGCGGCTCAGCGCCCGTCTGGAACGATGTGGTCCAATCCGCCCAGATAAGGTTTGAGCGCTTCGGGAACCCGGATTCGGCCGCGCTCGTCCTGATAGTTCTCCATCACCGCCACCAGGGTCCGCCCCACCGCCAGACCGGAACCGTTCAGCGTGTGAGCCAGCTCGGGTTTGCCGGTGGCAGGATTGCGCCAGCGGGCTTGCATTCGCCGCGCCTGGAAATCCTCGAAGTTGCTGCACGAGGAAATCTCCCGATATTTTTGCTGGCCGGGCAACCACACTTCCAAATCGTAGGTCTTGGCCGAGGAAAAACCGATATCGCCGGTGCAAAGCGCCACCACCCGGTAGGGCAACTCCAGGCGTTGCAACACCGTCTCGGCGTGGCCGGTCAGTTCGTCCAGCGCCGCGTAAGAATCCTCGGGCCGGACGATTTGCACCAGTTCCACCTTTTCGAACTGGTGTTGCCGGATCATGCCGCGCACGTCCTTCCCGTAAGAGCCGGCCTCGCTCCGAAAACAAGGGGTGTGAGCGACATACCGCAGCGGCAATCGGTCGTTGTCCAGGATGCTGTCCCGCGCCAGATTGGTGACGGGAACTTCGGCGGTCGGGATCAGGTAATAGCTCAACTCGCCGCTCAGCTTGAACAGGTCGGCCTCGAATTTCGGCAGTTGGCCGGTGCCGCGCAAGCTGTCGGCGTTGACCATATAAGGCACGTACACTTCGCGATAGCCGTGCTCTCGGGTGTGCAGATCGAGCATGAACTGCGTCAGCGCCCGGTGCAGCCGCGCCAGTTGGCCCTGGATCACCGCGAATCGCGCGCCGGTCAGCTTGGTGGCCGCCTCGAAGTCCAGGCCACCCTCCGCGCCCAGATCGACGTGATCTCGCGCTTCGAACTCGAACCGGCGCGGCTCGCCCCAGCGCCGAATTTCGACGTTGTCGGCGTCGCCGTTGCCGCTCGGAGTGCTGTCGTGGGGCAGATTGGGAATGCCCAGTTGCAAAGCGAGCAGTTGCGCTTGCACGACTTCCAAATCGTTTTCGGCCTGCTTGAGCTTGTCGCCCAGAGAAGCGACCTCATCTAGTAGGGGTTGAATATCCTGTCCGCTGGCCTTGGCTCGGCCGATGGTCTTGGAGCGGGTGTTGCGCTCGTTTTGCAATTCTTGGGCGCGGACCTGCAAGCTCTTGCGCTGCGTTTCCAGGGCGCCGACCAGTTCGGTGTCCAAGACATAGCCGCGCCGGGCGAGCTTGGCGGCGGTCTGTTCCAGTTCGCTTCTCAGTAGTTTTGGGTCCAGCATGAATCCCGGCGCTCCTGTATCGTCCGATAATTGAATTGGGCCGATTATACCGGGGAATTGGGGTATGATGAGGGATGGAGATGGAGATGATGATATAAAATCAGGGTTTTAAAAGGCGGCCCCGAGGGCCGCCCGAATATGTTCAAACGTGGGCAGAATGTATTAAATGTGGGCGCGGGTCCACAGCGAGGCCATGGCGGGACCGGTGCCGACGCACAGGGAGGCGCCGCCCAAAGTCTTGCCCTGCCGCTCCATCTCGTAGTACAAACTGACCACGATGCGCAGACCGGTAGAACCAACCGGATGCCCCAACGCGATGCCGGACCCATTGAAGTTGCAATTATCCGGCGTCAGGCTCATGCCCTGCTCTTTCAGCATCCGGCCGACGCCCAGCCACTGGGCGGCAAACGCTTCGTTGACTTCCCAGTAATCGATGTCCTCGAACTTCAGACCGGCCTGCTGGAGGGCCTTGGGAATCGCCACCGCCGGACCGAGACCCATGACCGCCGGATCGATACCGGCGTTGCAGATGCTGACCAGCTTCATCAGCGGCTTGATACCCATGGCCTTGGCCTTATCCAAGGACATGATCACCACGGCGCTGGCACCGTCGTTGATGCTGGAAGCGTTGGCGGCGGTGACCACGCCGTCTTTCTTGAAGGCGGGCGACAGCTTGGCCATCTTTTCCAGGCTGGCGTCGGGGATGAAGTTCTCGTCGGTGTCGAAAAAGGTCGAGCCTTTCTTGGACTTCATTTCGACGGGCACGATCTCGCGCTTGAAAATGCCTTCCTTGGTGGAGGCGGTGCAGCGGGTGTGGCTGATCAGCGCCAGCTCGTCGCATTCCTGGCGGGTGATGCCGTACTTGGCCGCGACATTTTCCGCCGTCATCGCCATGTGGCCAGGCACCAGTTCGTCGAACAAGCCATCGTGGATCATGCTGTCCTCGATGTTGCCCTGCCCCATCCGGTATCCCATACGGCCCTTGGGCAGCAGGTAAGGCGCGTTGGTCATGCTCTCGACGCCGACCACCAGCCCGATCTCGGTCTGGCCGAGCATGATGTTGTGGCAGGCGATTTCCAGCGCGCGCATGCCGGAGGTGCAGTTCTGGTTGACGGATACCGCGCTGCTGCGATGCGGCAAGCCGACCCGCATGCTCACCTGCCGCGCGGGCAGGGAACCCTGCATGCCGCCATACAGTTGGCCCATGCAAATCTCGTCGATCTGGTCAGCCGGCACGCCGGACCGCTCGATGGCGGCCTTGGCGGCGGTTATCGCCAATTCGCGCGCCGGCACATCCTTGAGGGTGCCCATGAATTTGCCGATCGCCGTCCGGGCAGCGCTAACAATCACGACTTCTTTGAGTGCCATCAGTTACTCCTCAAGATATGTGGTTTTGGTGTTCGTCGTTGGTTTGATCCGGTCGTCCAGGACCAAGCTGTCAAAATTCCCTGCTGATGCTCCGCGCGCTTCCCCGGCTGGCGTTGCATGTGCAGATTCGGAAAATTAAAGCTTATCTTTAGCGGATGTCAATCGTTCGCCCGAGTTTCGCGCGAACGCGCTCCGATAATAATTTGTTTTATATAAATCAAATAATTATTTTTAAATACAAAGTCACCTGTCGATCCGGGCAAACGGTTGATCGCATTATATCGACCATTAAACCTTAGTTGATGATGGTATAACATCAAAATATCTGCCGATCGCGAGGCCGGTACCGCAGATCGGCGCGCCGGGATCGCCTTCCGGTCTGGATGCCCCGAGCCAACTGCGCTATCGTTGCACTTCGAAAGAATCTCGAAAGATGTTTTATGGAGCGTGAACGATCTTGCGCGGCGATTTTTGGCGTATCGACGAAACCGGATCAGCGGTGTGATGCCCCCATGCCCCCCGTAGAGGACGAGGGCGCGGTACATCCCACCGGTCCGGCCCTGATCGACGATGGCGATTTCACCGATCTCATCGCCGAACGCGCCAGCAAGCTCCTGTGGATCGCTCGTTTGCTGTCGGTGCGGCGCCCGAAACCGATCGTGTTGACCCGACCGTTGGTCGCCGATCTGTTGTCTCATTCCCTTCAAGTCGAAGAGCTGCTGGACACCTACGGAGCCCGCAACAACCGCCAATGGTGCCGGTTTCGGTCGCTGGTCGCCACCACCAAGCTGTTCGCGGATGTCGCCTACGAGCTGCTCCACATCCACCATGCCTTGCCCTCCTACCAACTGTTGCCCATCGAGCGCGATTTTGCCGCCGCGACCGCCCAGTCGCTGGAACTCACCCACGGCGTGCTGGTCACGGCGGCCAATTGGCTGTTGGCGCAAGCCAATCGCCTGAGCCTGCCCATTCCGACCGACGAGCGTCGCGCGGAGAATTACCTCGAACATCTGCCGCCGGGTCGGCTGCCCCACGACCGCTCGGCGCGAAAAATAAAAAGTGCCGATGAAACGGTAACCTATCTCGCGACCGCGTATTTGAATCTGGCCGCCGAAAGCGAATTGTTGAATATCGTCGAGAAGGTCGAGCCGAAGGATTACGCGACCTGCTTTCCGAATCCGATCAGCGAGGACAATCTCCGCTATCTGAAGGTGCGGTTTCACTGTCTCCAGTCACTCTACGACACCTATGTCTCGGAGACCGAAATCGAGTATCTGGATGAAGATCTCCCCACCCTGCGCGGCCATATCAGCATCGTCTTCCATTTGCTGGAAATCGCCACGTATTTGGTCCATTACTACGAGCGCCATCTCAACGTCCACACCGGAGATTCCACCCTGCGTCGCAAGCCGGTCATCGCGCCCAAAACCCTGCTGGCCATGATGATGAATTACTCCATCGCTTTCGCGGGGCTCTATCTGACCTATGGCCGCTGTTTCTGCTACACCCTGCTCAAGCGCTACGCCGAAACCGGCAGGATCGAAGCGCCCGTTCCCTCATATCGCGGCTTTCACGTCCGCCCATCGACGCTGATCGCCCGCATCGTGCGGCACTACGGCAGCGATATCGTGATGCAGTTGGACGGGCAGGCCTACGACGCCGGGTCGCCGATGGACATTTTTCGGGCCAACGAAAAGATCAACGCCCAAAAGCGGCGCTGGCTAGTTTCGGAAATCGGCCGCCTGCCGCTCCCGAAGGGCGAATTGAGCGACAGCCAGATCCGGGCCACCGTCCTGGACCTCGTCCTCAAGCTGGCCGAGCAAGGCAAAATCATCATTTACCAGCAACCGCTCCATCTGTCGGAAGAATTCGGCAAGGAGGGGATATTGCTGGAAGCGGTCACCAAGGAAATCGCGAAACTCCAGGCGACCGGTCAGATCGACATCCAGACGGAGCTGTCCATCGCCTTTATCGGCGATAAGCGGGTATTGAGCGACCTCGATCTGCTGGCCAAATCCGGCTACGGCGAGGATCATTTCGGCAACAATATCGCGCTGCCCAAGGAACTCGCCTACTTGCGCCGGTAGAGCGGAAAACCCCGGCGCGAAGCCGCCGGAGTTCGCCGGTCAAGCGCTCTCAGTCCTCGCTTTTCTGCCGCAAACGAGTCGCCGAGCGACGGCGGCGGGCTTTAGCCATCGAGCCGGGCTTCCGGCGCCCACAACCGTTCCAGGCAGGGCAGATCGGCGCCGAGCAACGGCCGCAGGTACGCCCGAAAGGCATCGGTGACGTGGTTGCCCTCGGCATCGATGAACTCGTCGGGCATGTGCCGGGTCTTGGCGGCGATTTCCTTCAGGTCCGCCAGCTCGTACCGCACCGCGTAGTCGCCGATCCGCTTGATCACCACCGAACCGTCCACGTCGTGCCAGCAGGCGTAGTGCGCGGCCTTCTCGCCCACCTCGCGTGCCTCGCGGGCGTCCACGTCGGACACCGCGCCGGGAAACGAGCGTTGCAGATAGCCGAAGGTGTCGGCGCGCACCCGCTTGATGCCCAATCGTTTTTGCACGGCGTCCGCCAATTCGTCCGCCAAGGCGCCGCCCGATAGCTGGACGTTGCCGTGGGCGTCGATCTGTGGCTCGCGGCCCGCTTGGCGGATCAGATCGACCGCGACCGGAATCGCCTTGCCCTTCCCGTCCCGGCTCGCCCAGACGCCCTCCGAAATCGCTACCACGCAGCGGCCGTATTGCCGGTAAACGCGGTCGATGTCGGCCAGATAGCGGTCGATGGAGAACGGGCGCTCCGGCAGGTAGAGGAGATGGGGGCCGTCGTCGTCGTGCCGGCGGGCCAGCGCGGCGGCGGCCGTCAGCCAGCCGGCGTGTCGGCCCATGATCACGGCGATGTAGACGCCCAGCAGGGCGCGATTGTCGGCGTTGGCCCCCCCGAGCGCGCTGGCGACGAAGCGGGCGGCCGAGGGATAGCCGGGGCAATGGTCGTTGATCGGCAGATCGTTGTCGATCGTTTTCGGGATGTGGATGGCCCGCAGCTCGTAGCCTTCCCGCTCGGCGTGCTCGGCGACGATCCGCACCGTGTCGGAGGAATCGTTGCCGCCGATGTAGAAGAAGTAGCGAACCTCGCGCTTCTTGAAGACGTCGAGGATGCGCTGGCAGTACTCCGCGTCCGGCTTGTCCCGGGTCGATCCCAGCGCGGACGCGGGCGTTCGGGCCACCCGCTCCAGGTTGTGGGTGGTCGCCTCGGACAGATCGACGAAGGATTCTTCGACGATGCCCCGCACGCCGTGGCGGGCACCCCAGACCCGAGCGACTTCCGGGAACTTGCGCGCTTCCAGCACCGCCCCCACCAAGCTCTGGTTGATCACCGCCGTGGGGCCGCCACCTTGGGCCACCACGACCTTGCCTTTCAGTCGGCTCATACGCCCTCTCAAATATCGCTGAATTCGGGTTTCGCGCAACAACCGCTCGGCGAAAGCATAGCGGGTTTAGCGGTATCGGCGACGGTCGCTGTGCCGATCCAGTTCCCGCAGCCGATCCAGCTTTTCGCCGATCCGCCCTTCCAGGCCGTTGCCGGTCGGCTGGTAGTAGCGAGCATCCTTCAGGATTTCCGGAAAATAGCACTCCCCGGCGGCGTAAGCGCCCGGCTCGTCGTGGGCGTAGCGGTAGCCCTCGCCGTGCCCCAGCTCCCGCGCCAGCGCGGTGGGCGCGTTGCGCAGATGCGGCGGCACCTCCAGCGTACCGTGGGACGCCACATCCCGGCGGGCGGCGGCGAACGCGGTGTAGACCGCGTTGCTCTTGGCCGCGACCGCCAGATAGACGATGGCTTGGGCGATGGCCAACTCACCTTCGGGACTGCCCATCCGCTCCTGCGCTTCCCAGGCATCGAGCGCCAGACGCAGGGCGCGCGGGTCGGCGTTGCCGATATCCTCGCTGGCCATCCGCGCCACGCGCCGGGCGAGGTACAGCGGATCGCAACCGCCGTCCAGCATCCGGGCGAACCAGTACAGCGCCGCGTCCGGGCTGCTGCCGCGCACGGCCTTGTGCAGGGCGGAAATCTGGTCGTAGAACAGATCGCCGCCCCGGTCGAAGCGCCGTCCCGCCCCCTCGTTCATCGCTTCCGGCAGGGTGGCCTCCAGCGTCGCGCCATGCGCATCGGCCAGTTCGGCGGCCAGCTCCAACCAAATGAGCGCGCGGCGGGCGTCGCCGTCGGCGGCTTGGGCCAGCCGCTCTCGCGCGCCCTCCGACAGCGGCCAGCGCCCGCCCAATCCCCGCTCGGCATCGCACAAGGCCCGCTCCAACACCTGGCCGATGGCGGCGGCGTCGAGAGCGGTCAACACGTACACCCGCACCCGCGACAGCAGCGCGTTGTTGAGGGCGAAACCGGGATTTTCGGTGGTGGCGCCGATAAAGGTCAGCGTGCCGTTCTCGACATAGGGCAGAAAGGCATCTTGCTGGGCCTTGTTGAAGCGGTGGACCTCATCGACGAACAGCACGGTGCGGCGCTGCCGGTCGCGCCAAAGTCCCTGCGCCCGCTCCACCGCCGCTCGCACGTCGCGCACGCCGGCCATGACCGCCGACAGCCGGATAAACTCGGCCTGACACGCCCCCGCCAACAGTTCGGCCAGCGTGGTTTTGCCGGTGCCGGGCGGCCCCCACAGCACCATGGAATGCGGCTGACCCCGCTCGATTGCGGCCCGCAACGGTTTGCCCGGCGCCAGCAGATGCGGCTGGCCGACGAACTCGGCCAAGCGGTGCGGCCGCAGCCGGTCGGCCAGCGGGCGGAGCGAATCGGCGGCGGACGTTTCAGCCGGCATCGCCGACCACGTCCACGCCGGGCGGCGGGGCGAATTTCAGCAGCGCGGGATCGAGCGCGGGGTTGCGCTCCAGCTTCTGGAAGTCCAGCCGGGTGCGCTGGCCGAAGCCGTCTTCGAGTTCCAGAGTGACCAACAGCTCGGCCTTGAACGCGACCCGCAGCAACCGGAATTCGGGTTGCTGCTGTTTGGGCGTGAGTTCGTACCAAGTCAGTCCGTCCCGGTTGCGCGCCTCGCCGACCGTGAACGTGTCTTCGATCGGCGCCGCCCCGCTCAACAGGGCCAACGGGGTCGCGCTCAGCGCCTTGTCCAGCTTGCGGACGGTCACTTGCGCCAGATCGACATCGTAAGCCCACAGCCGGTCGCCGTCAGCGACGATGACCTGTTCGGCGGGCGTCCGATAATTCCAGCGGAACTTGCCGGGCTTCTGCATCAACATCTGACCGCTGGAACTCTGCACGATTTGCGAGCGCTCGTCGAACACCCGCTGGATGAAATCGGCCCGCAGCGATTGGAGATCCTGGAAGTAGCGTTGCACCTGCGCCGGCTGGGCCGCCCAAACAGGCAGCGGCAACAGCAAGCTCAGCAACAGCAAAAGATATCGGCGTATCACGGTGCGCTCCAGCGGTAAAGGTTTTCAGATAGACCACGCATCGCCGAGTCGTTCCATCAATCGCAGAGGGTCGTCGAAGCGGGCGTTGCTGCGAACGGTCTAAAATCATCGGGTCAAAATGAAACGATCAGATCGAATTGGCCCGAAGTCGAAGGCCCAATTTTAGTTGCACTTCTGCAAACAGAACCGATAGCCCCCTCAATTTTTCTGTCAGGACAATGGCATGGAATTTGTTTGGTAGCCAGCGAACCTTAATTCCGACATCGACCACAAAATTTACCCGGTCGCAGTCGAGCGACACCCTACCGCGAAGAGGATAAACAAATGGCTTATACGATCAATGTGGTGCGAGGCCCGGATTCGGGGATTCTGACGTTCCAGAGCGGTGGCGTATCGGTCGATACCCAGTGCTGGTGGGATAAGGATGTCAAGGTCGATGCGGGCAGCTACACCGGCTACGCCACGCGCATGGCCAACAAATACAATGCCGACGGCACCAAACGCCAAGCGATTTGGCTCGGCACCGGCGTGCCGGTCAACAACAACGCCCGCAAATCGAACGGCATCTTCATTCACAAGGGAACCAGCGCGGCATGGTCGGACGGCTGCATCGTGATCGAGGAAAAGGAAGTGCTCAAGATCTGGAACGCCATCGATCCGAAAGAGACGGGCAACATCACGGTCGTGATCTCCGAGCGGGCGGAAACGCAATCCGAGCCGTCACGCTCGTGGGTGCCGGTGGGTTTGACCCAATTTCACTGGCTCTGCCACGGCCGTTGACAGCGGCGCCCGCATCGGCCGGCGCGGATTCGCCCGGCCCGCCAGCCGCTCGCGACCTCCACCGGGACAAACGGATGAGGCAACGATGAACCGTTTCCGCGCTGTTCTGCTGTCGAGCCCGCTGCTGCTCTTGCTCTCCCCATCGGCGCCGGCCGGCATCGCGCCGAACGACGCGGCGCTGATCCTGGACACGCTGCTCGACCTGAACAGCGCCGCCCATCAAACCCCTGACGAGCGGGGAGAGCCTGCCCTCAATCCGCTGCGAGCCTACCAAGAGTGGGCGGCGCTCTACGAGAAATACGCGCAGCGCGACCGAGGAGATGCCCAGTTCAGCGAGGAGGACCTGCGCATTTACCTGCTATTGGGCTGGGTAGCCCGCGAAAAGCTCGACGCGGGCACCATGGAAGCTTTCGCGAGCGACATGATGATCCTCTACGAAAAGCACGGTAACCGGATGCTCCGCGTCCTGCGGGACGCGCCCTTTCTGGTTCCATCGACCTGTCGCTATCTGAGTCGCCATTTCGGTTTCGAGGATAAAAATCGGGAAAAAAAACCGGGCTTTCTGGCCGCCAACGCGGACAAGATCAAAAACGCCCTGGCCGCAGAAGACGCCAAACGCTGCCTGGAGCCTTTCGCGGAATAGACCGAGCGCCGAGGCACGAACCGAGGCGGTCACTCTCCGATCAAGGCAGAGGTATCGTCAACCGGGGCGATCGCCGCCCAGCGCGCGCTGGGCGATCGTCATCAGCGCGAAAGCCCGCAGCAGAGCGGCCACCAGCGGCGGCTTGCGGAGAATGCGCTTGTGGTCGCCCTTGCGGACCTGCAATCGGTTGTTCCCCACCGCGACCAGCAGATCCGACAGCGTAAAACCGCGATTCAGCCACGCCGACCAGCTCGCGGGCGCGGCTCGCAGATCCCAGTCCAATTCCCGGCCATCATAGCGACCGGCACCCTCCACCACCCCGCGCACGACCACCAGCATGGCGCTTGGGGTCGGCGCATCGGGAAATCCGTAACCGATCACCGCGCCGAACCGTTGGCGGGCCAATTCCCCGACCATCGTTTTCTCGGCGTTCCACAGTCGCGCGTATTCGCGCAGCCAAGCGTCCGAGAACACCTCGCCGGCCGGCCCGGATTCCTCGGATAGCTCGGACCCGGCGGATCGGCGCTCCGAAAAGCCGTTCATCCGGCTTTCCCCACCCACGGATGATATTGAAAATACGCCAGCAGCAAGCCGCCGAACACGATCCGGTAGTACGCGAACGGCGCGAAACTGTTCTGGCCGACATAGCCCAGCAGAAAGCGCACCACCGTCAATCCGCCCACAAAAGCCGCCACGAAGCCGACCGCGAACATCGGCACATCCGCGACCGTCAAACTGCCCCATTCCTTGTAGAGGCTATAGCCGGTCGCGGCGAACATGGTGGGGATCGCCAGAAAAAAGGAAAACTCGGTCGCGGCGAACCGCGACATGCCGCCCAGCATTCCACCCATGATCGTCGCGCCGGCTCGGGACACGCCGGGAAACAGCGACACGCTCTGCGCGACTCCGACCGCCAAGGCATCTTTCCAAGTCATCTCGTCCACGGCTTGAATCCGCCCCGATCTGGCGTAGCGCTCGATCAATAAAATCGCGATGCCGCCCACCACCAAGGCTCCGGCCACGGTGACCGGATTGAACAGATAACGGGTGATCTGCTCGTGAAAAATGAACCCGAGCGTCGCTGCCGGCACGAAGGCGATCACCAGATTCACCACCAGCCGCTGCGCTTTCGGATCGTCGCTCAGATGCAGGATCGTATCGCCCAGCCGCTCCCGGTAAATCCATACCACGGACAGAATGGCGCCCAACTGGATGAAAATCTCAAAAGCCTCGGCGCGGGGTCCAGTGAAATCGAGGAAATCCCCGACAATAATCAAGTGACCCGTGCTGGAAATCGGCAAAAATTCCGAGGCGGCCTCGACCAGGCCCAGAATCAGTGCCTTGAGGATTAGCAAAACGTCCAAAATCGCTCCTTCAGTGATGGTGGTCGGCGCAAGGGCAGCGATTCTAGCAAGTCCCGCCGAGGCTCTCCATGCCACCGGGCGCGGAACCCGGACCCAGCGCGGTCAAAGGCCGATCAACGCGCTGAACTTCTTTGTTTTTTTTGATCAAATGGCCTATGTGCTCTTCAGTCTGCAAGAGGCGATCATGCATCCCGTCCGGCTGGCTTCCCCGCTCGTAGCGACCGTCCTGTTCGCGCTTCTGGCCGATGGCGCCCACGCCCAGCAGGTCTACAAATGGACCGACGCCAGCGGGCAGGTGCACTATGGGGAAAAGAAGCCCGAAAACGCGGCGGAAGCGATCCCTCTCGATATCGCTCCCTCGTCTTCGGGTCCGGCCAACAAAACCGACTCTGCCGCCGAGGTCGCCCGCCTCAACGCCCTGTCCCAACAGATGGCCAGCGAGCGCCAAGCGGCGGAACAGGCTCGCCAGCAACAAGCCATCCGTGATCTGGAACAAGAAAATCAGAAGTTGAAGAATGACTTGCTGAACCAGCAGATCCAGCAACAGCAACAGCAGAACGACGATAACGACAACGTCATCCTGTATCCGCCCTCTTACCCCTATCCGCCCTATCCGCTCTATCCGCCCAAGCCATACCCACCGCATCCCTGCCAACCTTGGCCGAACTGCCACCGACCGCTTCCGCCGCCTCAACCCGTGGAACCGCCCAAGCCCTTGGCCAAACCCGACCGGCCTTTCCAGCCGAAGCCGGTGGGCGTCGATTCGGGTTCGCCGGGTGCGTTCCGGGGCCGGTAATTCACGGCGAAGCCGGCTCGAACCAAGCCAACCGCGAGCGCAAGTTCACCACCTCGCCGACGATCAACAGCGCCGGGGAGCGAATCCGGGCATCTTGAATCGCGGCGGGCAGGGTGGCGAGAGTCGCGCAATACACCCGCTGTCGCGGAGTGGTTCCCTGCTCCACCAGCGCCACCGGCATCTCGCCCGCCACGCCGTGTTCGCGCAATTTCTCGCAGATGTGATGGACGCTCTTCAGCCCCATGTAAAACACCACCGTCTGCCGGGGCTGCGCCAGCGCCGGCCAGTTCAAATCGAGCGCGCCTTCTTTGAGATGGCCGGTCACGAACACGCACGCCTGGGCGTGATCGCGATGGGTCAGCGGAATGCCGGCGTAGGCCGCGCAGCCGGCGGCGGCGGTCACGCCCGGCACCACCTGAAACGGGATGCCGGCCGCCGTCAGCGTCTCGATTTCCTCGCCGCCGCGCCCGAAGATGAACGGGTCGCCGCCCTTGAGCCGCAGCACCCGCTTGCCCTGCAAGGCCAAGTCCACCAGCAATTGATTGATCTCGTCTTGCGGCAAGGTGTGATGGTCCGGCTCCTTGCCGACGAAGATCCGTTCGACGCGCGGCTCCAGCAATTCCAAAATCGCGGGGCCGATCAGCCGGTCGTGGACCGCGACATCGGCCCGCTTCATCAGCCGCACCGCTTTCAGGGTCAGCAGTTCGGGATCGCCGGGGCCGGCGCCCACCAGATACACTTCGCCGACCGGGGGCCGATCTTGGTGTGATTTCAGTTGTTTTGTCATGGTCTTGCCAAGAGCCTGTACGACAACTCCCCTCTCCCTTGGGAGAGGGGCGGGGGGTGAGGGTTTTTTCAAGAGATTAGCCCCTCGCCCTAACCCGCTCCCGAAGGGCGAGGGGAGCCAAGCATCACAACCCGCGTAACCGTTCGGCGCGAATCCCGACCAGCACCCGCTCCAACCGTCGCCAAGCCAATTCCGGTCCCGGCAGCCCGAACCGCAACCCCGGCGGATCGGCGAAGCGCCGGACCAGAATGCCGCGCCGCGCCAAGGCGTCCTGCCAGAATTCGGCATCCGGCGATGGAACCCATTGAAAAAGGGACGCGCCGCCCGCCACCATCAGACCTTGCCGGCCGAGCAAATCCGCCAGCCGCTTGCCGGATCGGGCGAGATCCGAGCGCGATTCTTCTTGCCAAGCGCGGTCGGCCAAGGCTTGCATCGCCACCCAACGACCGGGACCCGTTACCGTCCACGGTCCCAACTGCTCCGACACCCGTTCCAGCAATGCGGGTTCCGCCAGCACGAACCCGACCCGCGCTCCGGCCAGCCCGAAGAATTTGCCCAGCGAACGCAACACGATCAGACCCGGCAGACCCGCATGAACCGCCAAGCTTTCCGCTGGGGAGGCGTCCATAAACGCCTCGTCCACCACCAGCCAACCGCCGCGCGCCGCCAGCCGCGCCCGCCAGTCGAGCAAAGCCGCCACCGAGAAGCGGGCGCCGGTGGGGTTGTTGGGATTGACCGCCGCCAGCGCGCTCAACCCATCCAGCGCCGCATCCGACTCCGCCGCCGCCAGCAACTCCACCCGATGCCCGGCCCGCCGCCACGCATGGGCGTGCTCGGCATAGGTGGGACTCAGCACGCCGATTCGGCCGGGATCGCGCAACAGCGGCAACGTCTGGATGGCCGCTTGCGAACCGGCCACCGGTAACAGGTGCGGAGTGCCGTAATAAGCCGCCGCCGCGCTTTCCAGGCCGTCGTCCGGTTCCGGCAATCGCTGCCATGCCGTTGCGGGAATCGCCGGCACCGGCCAGCCGTTGGGGTTGATGCCGGTGGACAGATCCAGCCAATCGCTGGGCGGAATCCGGTAACAAGCCGCCGCCGCGAGCAGGGCGCCGCCGTGCTCAAGCAAGGATCAACCCTCCCGACACGATCCCCGCCAGCCACAGCCACAAGGCCCGCCGCACCAGCGCCACCGCCCGGCCGATATCCTCGGCGCGGGGCGCCAGTCCCTCGCCCAGCGCGGGACGCTGTTGCCATTCGCCGTGATAGCGGGCCTGTCCGCCCAGCGCCAAGCCCAGCGCACCCGCGCCCGCCGCCATGACTGGGCCGGCGTTGGGGCTTTTCCAGGATGGAGCCTGTTCCCGCCAACAGCGCCAAGCCAAGGCCGGTTTCGCGCCCACCGCCACGTAGCTCAGCGCGGTCAAGCGCGCCGGTACCCAGTTCAACGCATCGTCCAGACGCGCCGCCGCCCAGCCGAAATCCCGGTAGCGCGGCGTCCGATAGCCCCATAGGGCATCGAGCGTGTTGGCCAGCCGGTACAGCACCACGCCCGGCGCCCACGCCAGGACGAACCAGAACAGCGCGCCGAAAATCGCGTCGCAACCGTTTTCCAACACCGATTCCACCGTGGCCCGGCTGATCTGCTCTTCGTCGAGATCGTCGGTATCGCGGCTGACGATCCGGCCGACCCGCTCGCGCGCCAGCGGCAAATCGCCCTCTTGCAGCGCCGCCGCCACCGCTTCGGCGTGTTCCGCCAGACTCCGCGCGCCGATGGCCAGATACAGCAACCCCAACGCCACCGCCAAACCGAGTAACGGAATGGCCGCCAGCAGCCAAGCAGCGACCGCGAACGGCACCAGCAGCGCGATCACTGCGCCGATGCCGCGACCGCGCCGAAAATCGGCGCGCAACTCGGGCGGCCCGTGAGCGAGCGCTTCCACCCTCCGGGCCAGCCAACCGAACCCGACCAGCGGATGCCAGCGATTCGGCGGCTCGCCCAGTCGCCAGTCGAGCAGCACCGCGCCGACACACAGCAGCGCAGTCAACATAAAGTCCCCCTCGCCCTTTGGGTGAGGCTCAACATAAAGCTCCCCTCGCCCTCTGGGAGAGGGGTTGGGGGTGAGGGCAATTTTTCAATGGCTTCGCGCTATTCGAGATAATCCCCTCGCCCTTCGGGAGAGGGGGCGGGGGTGAGGGCTGATTTAGTGGCGCTAGTGTAGCCAAAAACCGAGCGATTCAGTCAAAATCCTGCTTGCAGGATCAACTACGACACGCCGTGCAACCCGAGCGATTTCATGTTTATATGGTGAAGAGGCGATCCCCTGTTCGTTCAGATAATTATTATTCATTTTATGATCAATTACCTACAAAACCACAGCAGGAGACACCATGAGCGCTTCCGTGGCTATTTATATCCCCGAGCGGTTGCTGCAAGCCGCACGGGCAACGCCCGACGAACTTAAGATAGAGCTTGCCGTGGAACTCTATCGGCAACGACGCCTTTCGATAGGCCATGCCCGCGAACTGGCAAATATGAGTCTCTGGGAATTTCGTCAACTGTTGGCAAGCCGGCGCATCGCACCTCATTACGATATATCGGATTTGGACCAGGATATGCAAACGTGGACGCAACTGGAAAAAACCTAGTCGTCGTCAGTAACACTTCACCATTGACTAATCTGTCGGCCATAGGCCAGTTCGATCTGTTACAAAAGTTATTTGGCGAACTGCATATTCCCCACGCCGTTACCGACGAATTGTCTTTTGGCGAAAAATCTTGGCCGGGCGCGGAAAACGTCGCACGGTCTTCCTGGATCAAAATCCATGCCGCCCTAGACCGGCATACGGTTGACGCCTTACGACTCGAACTCGACTTGGGTGAAGCAGAAGCAATCACCCTAGCACTTCAATTAAACGCCGATTTGATCCTGCTAGATGAACGGGCTGGACGCCGAGCGGCCGAGTATTTGGGCCTCCCGGTCATGGGCGTCGTTAGCCTGCTAGTGCGGGCTAAGCAGTTGAATCTTATACCGGCGCTACGACCATTGCTGGAAGCACTGCAATACCAGGCGAGTTTTTATCTGAGTCAATCTTTGGCGATGCATGCCTTACACCTCGTAGGCGAATCTCAAGAACCGCCATGAACTCCAAAACCCTCATGATTCAGGGCACGACTTCCGACGCCGGCAAAAGCGTCATGGTCGCCGGCCTGTGCCGCTTGCTGGCGCGGCGCGGCGTGCGGGTGGTTCCCTTCAAGCCGCAGAACATGGCCCTCAACAGCGCCGTCACCGCGGATGGCGGCGAAATCGGCCGCGCCCAAGCGGTGCAGGCCCAAGCCGCTTTTCTGGAGCCGCACACCGACATGAACCCGGTGCTGCTCAAGCCCAACACCGACATCGGCGCGCAGGTCATCATCCACGGCAAGGCGCTGACCAACATGGACGCCCGGAGCTATCACGACTACAAGCCGGTGGCGATGCGGGCGGTGCTGGAATCCTACGAGCGGCTGCGCGCCGCCTACGAATTCGTGCTGGTGGAAGGCGCCGGCAGCCCGGCGGAAATCAATTTGCGCGACAAGGACATCGCCAACATGGGTTTCGCCGAAGCGGTCGATTGCCCGGTGTGGCTGGTCAGCGACATCGACCGGGGCGGCGTGTTCGCCCATCTGTACGGCACCCTCGCCCTGCTGGCGCCCAGCGAACAGGGGCGCATCACCGGCCTGATCATCAACCGCTTCCGGGGCGATGTCAGCCTGCTGACGCCGGGGCTAGACTGGCTGACCCAAGAAACCGGCAAGCCGGTACTGGGCGTGCTGCCCTACCTGCAAGGGCTGCATCTCGAAGCCGAGGACGCCCTGCCCCGCGAATCCGGCGGTGCCAAGGACGCCGAACGGCTGCGGGTCGCCGTCCCCGTGCTGGCGCGGATCAGCAATCACACCGATTTCGATCCGCTGCGACTGCATCCGCAAGTCGAGGTGCATTGGATTCGACCGGGCGAGGCCATTCCGCCCGCCGATCTGATCATCCTGCCCGGCAGCAAAAGCACGCGCGGCGATCTGCGCCGACTCCGCGAACAGGGTTGGGATAAAGATATCCATCGCCATCTGCGCTACGGCGGCAAACTGATCGGCATTTGCGGCGGCTTTCAAATGCTGGGGCGCCGGGTCCACGATCCCAATGGTTTGGAAGGCGAACCGGGCAGCAGTCCGGGTCTCGGCTTCTTGGACTTTGAAACCACGCTGGAGCCGGAAAAACAACTGCATCGGGTCGAGGGCCGGTTGCTGCTCGACGACGCCTTTATCACCGGCTACGAAATTCACGCCGGGGTCAGCACCGGCCCGGCGTTGGACCGGCCGGCGGTTCGGCTGAATGACGGGCGGCTAGACGGCGTGTTGTCGGGCGACGGCCAGATTCTCGGGAGCTACCTGCACGGCCTGTTCGATGCCGCGCCAGCCCGCGACGCCCTGTTGCGCTGGGCCGGCCTGGCGGTGCGGGAAACGCCGGATTACCGGCAATTGCGGGAAGATGGCATCGACCGGCTGGCCGATGCCATCGCCGAGCATCTGGATTTGCGCCTGCTGGAAACCCTGCCCCATCCACCGTGAATACCCTCGACCGAGGATTGCATTATCATTTATCGGACTGGTGGCTGGAATAAGGAGAGTCCCGTGCAGCGTTTTCCCTACGGCATCGCCGATTTCCGCAACATCCGGGAAGAAGGCTATTTTTACGTCGACCGCACGGATCGCATTGCCCGGATCGAGGACGCCGGCAGCCAACTGTTGTTCCTCCGTCCGCGTCGTTTCGGCAAAAGCCTGTGGCTGTCCACGCTGGAGAACTATTACGACTTGGCGCGGGCGGACCACTTCGAGCGGCTGTTCGGCGGGCTGAAAATCGGCCGGAATCCCACCCCGCTGCACAATCGCTACTTCGTCATGCGCTGGGATTTTTCGGCGGTCGATCCCGGCGGCGATTTGAGCGCGATCCGGCGCTCCCTGTTCAATCACGTCAATGTCCGCATCAAGGACGCCATCGCCCGCTACGGTGACTGGCTGGACGGGCGGGTTGAGGTCAACCCGGAAGACGGCCTGGCCTCCTTGCAATCGCTGCTCAGCGCGGTGTCCCGAACGCCCCACAAGCTCTATCTGCTGGTGGACGAATACGACAACTTCGCCAACGAAGTGATGATCGGCCCGCTGCGCGACGCGGGTCGTTACGAAGAGCTGGTGGAGGGCGAAGGGATCATCAAGACCCTGTTCAAGGTGGTCAAGAGCGGGGCCAGCGGCAGCGGGCTCGACCGGGTGTTCCTGACCGGCGTGTCGCCGGTGGTGCTCAGCGACATGACCAGCGGCTACAACGTCGCCAAAGATATCACCCACCTCGACGACTACCACGATCTCTGCGGCTTCACCGCCGGAGAACTGGCCGAAGCGCTGGCGGAGGTTCTGGCGGCGCGGTCGCTACCGGACGAGCGAGCGCCGGAGATTCTTGACTTTATCCGGCGCTTTTACAACGGCTACCGGTTTGGCGAAGAAGAGAACCCGCTGCTCTACAACCCGACCCTGGCGCTGTATTTCTTGGACTACTTCGACCGCTACGGCCGCTACCCGCACCAAATGCTGGACGAAAACCTGGCGATGGACCGCAACCGAATCCAGTACGTGGCCCGGCTGCCGCACGGCGAGGCGCTGGTCAACGCGGCGCTGAACCCCGCAAAACCGCTCGCCATCGCCCAACTGGTCAACCGCTTCGGGGTGCGTGACATGCTGACCGCGCCGCGCGATCCCGCTTTTCTCGCCTCCTTGCTCTACTACTTCGGCGTTCTCACTCTCGCCGGGCGGGACGCCTTGGGCAAGCTGCAACTGACCATTCCCAATCAGGTGATTCGCAAGCTGTACGTCGAGCGGCTCCAGGAGCAGGTGTTGCCGGACTACGACGACCAAGCGCAGCGGCAAGCGGTGGTGGAACGGTTTTACGCCACCGGCGATCTCGGCCCGTTGTGCGATTTCCTCGAACAGCATTACTTCAAGGTGTTCGACAACCGCGACCTGCGCTGGAGCAACGAACTGGTGGTCAAGACCGCCTTTCTGGTGACGCTGTTCAACGACACGTTCTACCTGATGGACTCGGAGCCGGCCCTGGGACGGGGCTACGGCGACCTGCTGCTACGGGTGCGGCCGGACATGCGCCAATACGCCTTGCTCGATCATCTGCTGGAATTCAAGGCGGTCGGTCTCAAAGCCGTCGGCTTGACCAGCGCCGAACTGGCAACGAAGACGCGGGAGGAATTGTGCGCGCTGCCGGCGGTGGCGGACGCCTTGCGGGAAGCGGAAACGCAACTGACGCAGTATCGCCGGACCCTGGAAGCGGGCGGCAGCCCGCTCAAACCGCACACGCACGCGGTGGCCTGTATCGGGCTAGAGCGGCTGGTTTTCGCCGCCCGCAAAATTGCGTGATGAGCAACCCGAGGTTTTAGATATAATTTCCACGCAAGTCCTGCACTGCTTTCCCGATCGATCACCCAATCGGCCATGAAACTTCGGATCGCTTTATTCATCACGCTCGCTTTGACGGTCATCAACGGCGGCATTTTGGTCCACCGACATTTGCAGCAGCCGCCGACGCCCCCCACCGTCGCAACCACTCCGACCAGCCCCACCGCTGCCCGCCCGCAGGCCGAAAATATCGCCCCACAATCGCCTCGACCGCCGGAACAACCGCCTCCGGCCAAAACCCCTCCCGACCGGGTCGCCACCTTGGAAACCAAACCTCGCCCGCCCAAACTGCCCGACCGATCCCTTCCCCCCATCGGCGTCGCCGACTGGATACTGGTGGAGAAAAAGGCTCGGCGCTTGACGCTGTTCCGCGAGAGCAAGCCGTTGAAATCCTACGACATCGCCTTGGGCCGGCAACCGGATGGCCCGAAACGGTTCCAGGGCGACAACAAAACCCCCGAAGGCCGCTACAAAATCGACTTTCGCAAGCGAAACAGCGTTAGCCGGCGCGCCTTTTTCTCCACCAGGATCCAGTCGGCGACGCCGATGGGAGGAAGGTGCAGGTCGGGCAGTTTGGGCGGGGGTTTTGTTTGCAAAGTGGCGACCTGATCGGGAGGGGTTT
>RRZT010117652.1_pt1 | contig 25901 bp, 23 predicted proteins | sample 2165551 | NCBI WGS metagenome assembly RRZT01 (sample SAMN10456910, study PRJNA506462) | wastewater metagenome | biome: wastewater; feature: sludge; material: wastewater sludge; isolation source: wastewater sludge with Escherichia coli K12::gfp cells carrying plasmid... | place: USA: Moscow, Idaho... | reverse complement strand
GCCTTACGTTATGGGGCGGCGCCTTGACCCCCACAGGTACGTAATCAGCGCGACAACAAGGGCAAGAACCGAGACTATCAGCGCTATGCCAGCGATTTGTTGAAGGGACGCGATGAGGGGCGCGGTCAGCATTCCCCAAACCTGCTCGGATAGTGCCACCGCGTTCTGATCGGTAAGAACTCGAATGTGTTCGAGGCCGAATGCCGGTAGTTTCCACCACACGAACGCCGTGGTGACAAAGGCCATCAGCCCCGAGACCCCCACTATGAGCAGCCTCCGCGGTGCGAGCCCCACGGCGAGCACCAAAGAGGCGATTGCTACGGCCAAAATCCACACGTCTGCATTCTCTGCCAGTGCGTAGTACCTCTGCAGGGTAGGCAAGTCGGCGAGCTCCACGATCGGCACTTCAGCCTCGATTTGAGGGATTAGTCTTGCCCACCATTGGCCCTGGTCCATGAGTGTCTGCTTGAGAACTTCGGCGAGGGGACCGATCTGAACTGTGAGGACAGCCTCGCCGGACTCCCCAAGGGCTGGTGGAACAGCCCCGGAAAGTGTGCCGACAAGTTCGCTGTGCACTTCTCGTAGCCCCGTTTTCCACAGTGGTGGAAAGAGGTCAGACTGCAGGAACGTCCTCGTCTGTTCCTCCGTGATGGTGTAAACCTGCTGGTCCAGATTGGTGGTGAACTCTTCTACAGACTGGGAGAGGTTGGTGCCAAAAGGCAGCATGTCCAGGAAGCTCGCGGTCCCGCTGGCCAGCCCCTCCACTGCGGACACCGAGACGCTCTCACTAACCGCGGAAGAGACTTGGTCGGCAGCGCTTTGCGCAATCAGTGTGTGGAACTGCGGGCTTGCCGACAGGGGATGAAGAGTTTCCACAAACTCCGCAGTGTTGAGAACATCGTTCTTCATCCACGAAGCCGCAAGTAGGGCTGGCACGCACATCGCAGCAATGGCCGCGAAAAGAAGAGCTCCCACCCAACGAATGACACTGACCCAAGTCCTTGTTTTCTCCATGCCGCTCCCTTGAAAGTTTGTGAACTACGCACAGATTGGGCCGCCAAGTGGTCCCAGTACAGTGTAAACAAGTATTATGGGATCGCTGGAGACGTCGCATAGCCAGGTCGAGTGCGCCTCCCTGCTAAGGAGGTAGGGGTTCACGCCCCTCGAGGGTTCAAATCCCTCCGTCTCCGCCAGCGTGAAGTCCCGGGTCATCGTTCCGACGGTGGCCCGGGACTCTTGCTATCCGATCAGACCCAGGGTGTGGAAGGCCTTTGCCAGGCCGCCCTCGTCAATGTGGTCGGCAACAAGGTCAGCGCGTTCTTTGAGAACCTGCGCCCCATTTCCCATGGCAACCCCGGTCCCCACGTACTCGATGAGTTCGAGGTCGGGTTCCGCATCCCCGAATGCGATCATTTGCTCCCTGCTGATTCCGCGATGCTGCGCGAGCGCATCGACACCCACTGCCTTGTGGATTCCGATCTGACCGAACTCACCGAACTCCTGCTTCTTCCCGGAGGCAGTCCAAGTGGAGATCCGAGCATCTCCCTCAAACTCGCGTCCAAGGATGTCGAGGTCGACCGGGTGAGACAGTGCAAAGCTGATCTTGTTGACGTCGTCGTGGCCCCGGCCGGTGTCATACACCGCGGCCGCCATGGCTTCCTCCCATAGCTCCCTCATGTTTGGGTTGTCGGTGCCCACTGCGAGGACGGCCATGTCCGTGAGGTTATCCGTGGCAAACAGTCCTGAGTTGCACTCCAAGTAGTATCCCAAGCCCTGCGCGTCCAACCACTCAATCGCGCGCTCAACAACTTCGGGGTCCATCACTTGACGGTGGATTACTTCGCCCTCGTCCTCGACGTAGGCACCATTGCCCAGAATCAAGCCATCAATGCCCAGATCCCAGAGGAACTCGTAGATCTCCGCTTTCGCGCGTCCCGTACACAGGTAGATGCGGTGTCCGTTTGCCCGTGCCTGGGATATGGCATCCGAGGCCGACTGGGGAATTTGCAGGTTGTAGTTGACTACAGTGCCATCAATATCCAGCAGAATCACGCTGGGTTCACGCAGTTCAGTCATGGGGTCTCTCTCGAGTGGGGTAGTGCCTCTTCGATCCTCTCACATTCACCAGCGGCCCTTGCTGACTGCCGAGAGGTGTGGAAAGTGTGATGTGAGAGGCGTCGTGCCCAACAAAGTTGTGTTGGCGCGGGCTGTGTCCCTATACTTTCGGAGGTAACACAACCAAGCGCCTGTGGCTCAATGGATAGAGCATCTGACTACGGATCAGAAGGTTGGGGGTTCGAGTCCCTTCAGGCGCACAGTATCCCCGCCGGTGCGACCCACCGAGCGGGGATTCTTCTATCCCCACTCACTTTGGGACACCGGTGCGAGGCTTCGAGCCGCCCTCGGAAAACCTCTCCAGAGATTGCCGGACGGTTCCGTGGAGTATTTTCTCAATGTTTGCAACCAGGATTCCAGGATCCTCTTTCTGCCTCATCGAAACCCAGCGCAGAAAGTGTCCGAGGACGGTCGCAGCGTAGTGGTCGACAACGAACTGGCGGTCTTCAGGGGTGAGGACGAGGTCGCCCTCCAGCTCAGTGACGATGGCTTCCATCATGTTGCGGAACTGCTCAAGGAAGAATGCGTCCCTCTCCCGGTGCCCCAGGGAGTTCAGAACTGCTTTGGCCTGTTCGAAGTTGTCTTGCAGGTACTGAAGAAGTGTCCGGTAGCCTTTAGCCCACTCTGAGTAGGAGGCATGCTCCATGATGTGGTTGGCGACCTCTTGCTCAAACACCCACACTGCGAGGTCGTAAACATCCGCGTAGTGATAGTAAAAGGTTTGCCGAGTTATACCTGCCTGCGCAGTGAGGCCAGAGACAGTTACCTTGTCTAGAGGTGTGGTGCGCAGCTGGTCTTTGAGGGCTGCGGAAAGTAGCTGCCTGGTCGTAGACGCCATTGCCACTCCCGTACTCCCGTTGCTAGCAACCTGTGGGACCCAAGTCCCCAACACTGCTGGCTGCTACCGGGCGGTTCCTGTCATTTTCTTGTAAACACGACACTTGTCGAGTTCTGTCTATACCTTGTGTGCTGGTACAGATTCTAGCCTGTTGAGAGTAAGCGACGGCGAGGCGGCCTGGCGGCAGATGCGCCGTGAACTTCTCAATTGGTAGGAGACCCAACGTGTTCTTGTATGAATCCATCCCTTGGTATTCGTGGGTGATGTGGTTTGTCGTCCTCGGAGCCCTTATTGGGCTCAATGAGGTGACCCGTCGCTGGAAGTGGGGCGGCATCTCATTCTTCATTATCCTTCCCATCATCCTCACCTTGTTTGTCTGGCCGACAACAGCGGGTGGAGATTCGTCAACCGGTACCTGGTTCCATTGGGTCAAGGTTTACTCGGCTCTAGCGGGATGCCTCGGTTTCATGGCGATCCGCTACTTCCCGAAGGTTGCCAAGATCAAGTGGGTGCTGATCTTTCCAGCCGCAATCCTGGCCATCAACATCTTGGAGGCTTGCATCCGTGACTTCCAGGTCGGAGCAATGGGCGCCGACGGCATTGTCGATGGCGTCTACATGGTGTCCGGCCCTTGGAACTGGATGAATGGTGTAGCGGGCCTTATCAACCTGATTACCATTTGTGGTTGGTTCGGCATCTTTGTTTCACGCGACAAGTCAAAGGACATGATTTGGCCAGACATGCTGTGGTTCTGGATCATCGCCTACGACCTGTGGAACTTCGCGTACGTGTACAACTGCGTTGGAGACCATTCGTTCTACGCCGGTGCTGCACTGCTGATTGGATGCACCATCCCTGCGTTCTTCATCAAGAAGGGCGCGTGGCTGCAACACCGCGCTCACACCCTGGCGTTGTGGATGATGTTCACAATGGCGGTGCCGATGTTCGTTACGGACTCCATGTTCGCAGTGAACAGTTCACGCAGCGCAACGGCACTGTTCGCGGTTTCCGCCCTCGCTCTTGCTGCTAATATCGCCGTGCTTGTCTTCCAGATCTACACGATCGCCAAGCGTCGCCTCAACCCGCTGACGGACCAGCTCTACACCTGGCTGCCGCAGTACAAGGCTGTCGTCGCTGCCAACATCAGCCCCGACGCTCAGGACAGCGACGTTCGCGAGGAGGTAGTCGAGCTTAAAAAGCTCGTCTGACAGACATAAGTCTCGGCGCCGGTACAAACCCGGTCAACTCGCGAAATGCATACGTGGGGAACCGATGTTCTCCTGGGGTCCATACCCCAGGAGAACATCGGTTCCCCACGTATGCATTTCGTCACCATGATCAGTGGCCCCGTCGGCGGGTCTGGACGGCCCGTTGCCAAACCGCAACCTTAGGTTTTACGCAAATGGTTGCGCTCCCACGACAAGTTTGGTTTAGTGTTCCTCAGGTCACGCACAATTCTGAAGGCGATGGCTACCTGTACAACGAGGTAACGGAGGAACAATGAAAGTAACAAGTAAGCGCTTTGCAGGCGTTGCGGGAATCGCGGCAGCGTCAGCGCTGGTGCTCTCCGCGTGTAGTGGCGGCGGCGAAATCGGTGGTGACACCGGTGGAGACTCCGAGAGTGGGGATGCCGGTGGTGGGACAGCCGCAGAGGGTTGCGAAGATTTTGAGCAGTACGGAAGCTTCCCCGGAACAACCGTGAGCCTGTTCTCGTCAATTCGTGACTCTGAGGCTGACGACCTTCAGGCCACATTCGACAAGTTCACAGAATGCACGGGCATCACAGTTCAGCACAACGGTGTTGGCGAGTTTGAGCAGCAGCTGGTGGTGCAGGTTGAAGGTAACAATGCCCCCGACCTCGCGATCATTCCGCAGCCTGGCCTCCTGAAGCGCATGGTTGCCACCGGCAAGGTGCAGCCCGCTGATGAAGCCACAACTGCCAAGGTTGACGAAGGTTGGTCGCCTGAATGGAAGACGTATGGCACCGTTGACGACACCTTCTACGCTGCACCGATGCTCGCTTCCGTCAAGTCCTTCGTTTGGTACTCCCCGTCTGCATTTGAAGAGCACGGCTACGAGGTTCCTAAGACTCTCGATGAGATGATGGCGCTTACCGAAAAGATTGCTGCTGACACCGCTGGTGATGGCGCAACCAAGCCATGGTGTGCAGGTATTGAATCCGGTGGTGCTACGGGTTGGCCGGCAACTGACTGGATTGAGGACTTCGTCCTCCGCGTCGCAGGGCCGGATGCCTACGACCAGTGGGTTACCAATGAAATTCCATTCAATGCTCCCGAGATTCTCGAATCCACCAATGCTGTTGGTGACTACCTGCTCAACGACGCCTTCGTAAATGGCGGTATTGGTGACTCCCGCTCGATCGCTACGACCTCCTTCAACGATGGTGGCCTGCCGATCCTCGACAACCAGTGCTACATGTACCGCATGGCTTCCTTCTACGAAGCACAGTGGCCAGAAGGCACGACAGTTGCCCCTGACGGTGACGTGTTTGCCTTCTACCTACCTGCTGAGACCGAGGACGAAGCTCCTCTTCTGGTAGCCGGTGAGTTCGTCGCTCGCTTTGCTGACACCCCGGAAGCCGCAGCAGTTCAGGACTTCATGGCCTCTGGAACATTCGCTAACACCCGTGTTGAACTGGGTGGCGTGACTTCTGCAAACAAGTTCGTTGACCCGGCTTTGGCGTCCTCGGACATCCTGCGTCTTGCAATCGAACTGCTGCAGGATCCGAACTCAGTTGCACGTTTCGACGGTTCTGACATGATGCCTTCCGAGGTTGGCGCAGGTTCCTTCTGGACCGGCACGACACAGTGGATTGACGGTCAGATCGATGCGGAAACGATGCTAACCAACATCCAGGATTCCTGGCCCAAGGGCTGATCTAGCGACAGTCTTGGTGAAGATAGCGCGGGGTCCGAAGCGGGCCCCGCGCTACAAATCTTAGGAATATGGTGAGCTGGTTACTACATACAAAGGTCGGCCAGATGGTTCTGGCCGTGATCGCGATCATTGCGATCGTTGCGATCCTGCTCCTGATGGCGTCCCTTGCGGATCGCCTTAAGGGTAAGAGCAGAAATGTCGCATCGGTTCTGGTGTTCGTGATCCCCGCATTTTTCCTCTTGGGGATGGGCCTCATTTGGCCCGCAGTCCTCACGACATATAACTCCTTCTTTGATAGAACTTCGACCACTTTCGTAGGCTTTGAAAACTACGGGTGGTTGTTCACAAACTCAGACTCTCAGCGCGCATTCATAAACACTGCGATCTGGGTCCTGCTTGTCCCGGTCGTCTCGGTACTTGTCGGGCTGCTCTATGCGTTACTGATCGATGGCAAGAAGTTTGAAAAGGTCATGAAGTCGCTGCTCTTCATGCCAATGGCAATATCGTTCGTGGGTGCTGGCATCATCTGGCGCTTCATGTACGACTATCGCAGTGCCGGGCAGAACCAGCGCGGGCTACTGAATGCAATCATTGTTGCGTTTGGTGGGGAACCCGTGCGTTTCCTGCAGGACAGCCCCCTCAACACACTCTTCTTGATTGTCGTGCTGATTTGGGTCCAGGCTGGTTTCGCCATGGTGCTTCTATCAGCTGCTATCAAGGGCATCCCCATGGAGCTAATCGAGGCAGCACGACTCGATGGCACGAATGCGTGGCAGATGTTGACCAAAATTACAGTCCCGACAATTCGGCCAACTCTGGTGGTTGTCTACACGACTATTACTATCGCGACACTGAAGGTCTTCGACATTACCCAGACCATGACCGGAGCAAAGTTCCAAACCCAAGTTCTTGCGAACCAGATGTATGACCAGTCATTCACCTTCGGAAATGCCGGTTTGGGCTCTTCGACAGCCGTGATCATCTTTGTCCTTGTTATCCCCATCGTGGTGTTTAACATCCGACAGATGCTGAAGAACAAGGAGGTTCGCGGATGAGCACCATTGCAGAAGTACTGCCGAATGACGATCAGGCACCCCCGAAGCGTCGCGGCAAGAAGACCGATACCGGGCACGTAGGTGCTGTGACGTTGGCGAAGAAGTCGTTGAGCAACCGCTTTGCATCTTTGATTGCAGTTCTTATCGCGATCATGTGGACGGTTCCGACCTTGGGTTTGCTCATAACCTCGTTCCGTCCTGAGGCTGATATCAAGTCAACCGGTTGGTGGACCTGGTTTGCCAATCCTTCGGTAACCTTGTCAAACTACGAGGCTGTTCTTTTTGGAACTTCGTCGCAGGGTAACCTGCTCAACTACTTGACCAACTCTTTGGTAATCACTATCCCAGCAACGATTGCCCCGCTGGCTATTGCTGTGATGGCTGCCTACGCCTTTTCATTCATGAAATGGCGAGGACGGGACCTAGTTTTCGTCATTGTCTTCGCAATGCAGATTGTTCCGCTCCAAATGGCGCTGATTCCTTTGCTACGCATCTTCAGTTCCACCTTTGGGAACTCATTCCCGTTCATGTCGATTTGGGTTGCTCATACTGCATTCGCGCTCCCTCTGGCGATTTTCCTCTTGCATAACTTCATGCAAGAGATCCCACGGGAGCTTATTGAGGCCGCCGAGGTCGATGGGGCCGGACATGTGGCTACGTTCACCCGGGTGGTTCTTCCACTCATGGTGCCAGCCATCGCATCATTTGCGATCTTCCAGTTCCTCTGGGTGTGGAACGACCTGCTTGTGGGCTTGACGTTCTCCGGTGGTCAGGAGCTAACCGCTCCGCTCACCGCGCGCCTCCAGTCTCTCGCTGGGTCGCGCGGTCAGGATTGGCACCTCCTTACTGCGGGCGCGTTTATCTCGATGATCATTCCGCTCGGGGTGTTCTTCTCCTTGCAGAAGTACTTCGTGCGGGGTCTAACTGCGGGTTCTGTGAAGGGCTGATCGTTCCGACGACAGAAAAGGCCGACACCTGGTGTTATCCCAGGTGTCGGCCCTTTTGTCTCACCGATCCTTAAGAGCGGTTGGCCAGATTTGGGTGGATGCTAGTTAACAGTCGCCTGTTCGTCCTCGTCAACCAGTTCTTGAGTGTCACCCGAAGGAACAACGGTGACCCAGCAAATGTAGAGGGCGTGGATGCTCTGCTCGAAAGCCGCCTCAACTTCTTCTTCCGACAAGGGGAGAGCATGGGTGTTCTCTAGCGAAACATACCCGTGGAGCAGTGCCCACAGTCCCGCCGCCATTTTCTGCGCGTCCATCTCCTTGTCGGGAACTTCGTCGACGATGCGTTGACATAGCGCCAAAAGTGGAGCATGGATGCGTGCCGCAATGTTCTTGGCTTCCGGGTTTATGCGGTCGGTAAGACTGCCGGGGCGCCGCGCCTCTTCCATTGCCTCGAAGGTTCCCGCAAAAGCGAGGGGGTCGGCAGTTGCATGCTTGCGATAGAAGGTAGCGAACTTGAGGAGGTCATCCTCTGAGTTTTCGCTCGAGTTGGGATCGTACTGGTCGCCAAACAGTCGATCCAAGTCGCGGATGACAACTTCCGCCATTAGGGCCTCCTTGGACCCAAACAGCGTGTAAACGGCATTTGTTGAGGTCTCAACATTTCTTGTGAGAACTCGCAACGAAACACCGTGGTATCCGTCGACGGTGAGCATCTGGCGCGCTTCTGCAATCAAGCGCTCTCGTAGTGTCTCATCGTAGATTCGGGGACGACCCACGGTGACTCCTTAGGGGTTAAGGAGCAGCGCGTGCTGCTCAAGCGGATTTCTGACTAGACAAGCTTCCCTTGCAAGTGCCTCTACCTGCAAGGTTGATCTCTTTGGACGAAATCGTATGGATTGCATCCACATGTCAGACTACGGCCAGTCAGCCCAAATAACGCCAATAGGAAACATCTCTGCACCTTTGAGCGGGGGTGATTGGAGTGGCGCGATTACTCTTGGGAAACTGCTGCGGGTCTGGTATTTGGGGGTAGGAACGTCCACGGGTCGCCAGTGAGGCGTGCCTTGGCGAAATGCTCCAGGAAATCGGCCGCACTTCGCACCTTGCTGAGCTCCAGCGACTCCGCAAGCATTTGCACCACATCAGCCGTGCTGAGTCCGGCCTCGTGCAGTTCACTCAGAGTGACCGCACCGTCCCTCTTCGCTAGGCGTTTACCGGTGGGGCCGAGGACGAGGGGGACGTGACCGTAGACCGGTTCGATGCCTCCCAGTTCGTGGGTCAAGTAGGCCTGCAGAGGTGAGGAAGCCAGTAGGTCGTCGGCGCGCACCACCTGGTCAACCCCCATCGCAATGTCATCGACAACCACGGCCAGGTTGTATGCAAAAGCTCCGTCACCGCGTTGGAGGACGGCGCTGTCGGTGGGTCCGGTGAACCGCCCTCGACCCATGTCGGTGACCGTCCAGCTTTCAGAAGTGGGTCGCAACCGCAGGGCTGGCTGCAAGCCGCGGTCTGCCAGTTCGGCCCGGCGTCTACGGGCCTCTCCCTCTGGCAGGCGCAGACACGTTCCAGGGTAGTGTCCAGGCGGTGCGTGAGCCGCAGAAGCTGCCTCGCGGATGTCGCGCCTCGAGCAAAAACACTCAAACACCAGGTCATGTTCCTGCAAAGCATCGATTGCGCTTTGGTAACGGTCCAAGCGCTCACTCTGGACGACAATGTCCCCATCCCAGTCGATTCCGAGCTCCTCAAGGTCATCGATCTGGGACTGGGGGTCGCGGAAGCGCTGCCGGTCAAGGTCCTCAAGACGCAGGTAGAAGTCTCTCCCCGTGGATCTGGCGTAAGCCCACGCAATAAGGGCTGTTCTGAGATTTCCAAGGTGTAAATCACCCGTTGGGGATGGTGCGTAACGGCCCGCATTCATCGCACCCTCCTTCCTCCTACTGGCATTCCTTCACGAGTCTGCTTCAGTCGTTTTCCACAGCGGTGGCAGCCAGCGGTTGCTGTCCACACTCTGGAAGGCAATTTGCCATTGGTCTGTCTGACAACCCTATTATCATTGCAACAACCATCTAGAGCAGCTGAGAGACCTGGCTCGTTGACGCTGCAGCAACCAGCAACACGCGTGGTGCTACCGCCAGGACCGATGGAGGAACCTTGATTGAACTAGTCGATGTCCGAAAGGTCTATGACATCTCCGGTGCGACTTCTGTCGTCGCACTGGACAACGTCACCCTTTCGATTCCGGCCGGTGCAATCCACGGAATTGTTGGTCAGTCTGGTGCGGGCAAATCCACTCTGATTCGCTGCCTCACCGCCCTCGAACGCCCAACAACAGGACAGATTGTCGTCAACGGTATCGACATGACGGCCCTATCGGGACCGGAACTACGGGCAGCACGCCGCAACATTGGCATGGTGTTCCAGACCCCTAACCTTCTTGACTCGCGAACCGCTGCAGCCAATGTTGGGTTTCCTCTCAAGCTTGCCGGTGAGTCGAAAGATAAGGCGGCAACCAGGGTTCAGGAGCTGCTGACAGTCGTCGGCCTGGGGGATCGTGGGAAGTCATATCCCTCACAGTTGTCGGGTGGTCAGCAACAGCGGGTTGGGATCGCACGCGGTATGGCCACCAACCCACCCGTGTTGCTGTGTGACGAACCAACTTCCGCGCTGGATGCGTCCTCGACGAAACAGGTGATGGGACTGCTACAGAAACTCCGTGACGAGTCCGGAGTCACCGTCGTCATCATCACACACGAGATGGAAGTGGTTCGGGATTACTGCGACTCCGTGACACTCTTGGAACACGGACGCGTTGTTCAAAGCGGCCCAATAGCTAAAGTCTTGGAGAGCCCGGACTCTGCGCTGGCAGAAGACCTGGTGCCACGTCCCAATATTGACGGTGTGGAGATCCCCGATGGGAAAGCTCTTCTGGATATTTCTTTCACCTCCAGTCCCGGTGTACCAACCGGGGCCACGGTCCTCAACCTCGTTGCCTCCCTGGGTGCCGACGTCGCAGCGGGCCGATTTGAGTCGATTGGTGAAGTGCAAGTTGGCCGCCTAGCTATTACGGTGCCCGCCTACCACTCAAACGCAATCCGCGGCCAGCTTGAACGCAACGCTATTTTGGTCAGAGAGTGGGTCTGATCATGACGGTCTTCTCGCAACTCTTTGTCTCCACGAGTCAGCTCTCCCTAATCTTTGCGGCCCCCGGTGGACCCCGCTGGGGCGATAACCCAGCTATTCAGCAGAAGTTCTGGCCAGCGGTTCTCGAAACGCTTCTGATGGTGGGTTGGGGAAGCCTAGTCACCGTCATCCTTGGTCTCCCGCTCGGCCTCCTCCTCGCGTCCAGTTCCCGTTCGGGTCTGAAGCCAAGGGCGGCGCTGAACCAGGCTGTTGGAGTCGTCGTCAACGTGGTGCGGTCCTTCCCATTCATGATCCTTCTGATCGCGCTGATCCCTTTCACTCGCCTGCTTGTTGGGAGTTCGCTGGGCTGGAAAGCAACTGTCGTCCCCCTGGTGGTTGGCGCCGTACCGTTCTTCGCCAGATTAGTGGAGACCAATATCAATGCGGTTTCCCCCGGGAAGATCGAGGCGGCACAGATGATGGGTGCATCCAACATGCGCATTGAGTGGGCGGTGCAGGTCCGTGAGGCTATGCCATCCCTGGTGCAGTCCGTGACAACCCTGTTCATCACGCTAATCGGATACTCCGCCATGGCTGGCGCCGTCGGAGGTGGCGGGCTTGGCGCCCTCGCCATGAACTACGGGTACAACCAGTGGCAAGACGACGTCATGATCATCACCGTTGTGGCGATCATCGTCATCGTGCAGCTGGTCCAAATGCTCGGCGATATGATCAGCCGGCTGGTGGACCACCGCTGAGGCGCCACCAGCCGGAGTGACTAGATGGTACAAAGCACTCGGCAGAACCCCGACTAAACATCACCAACAGACTTTTCATTCTTCACAGCCCAATTGGGCACAACTAATGGAGGAAATACCATGCGTTCACTACGATACTTTGCAGCAACAGGTGCGGCCGCAGCCCTTGTCCTGGCAGGCTGCTCATCCGGCGGTGGCGACACCACCCAGTCGACCGAGGCGGAGCAGAATGACGCTGCCACAGAAGCAGCCGAGGGCGGAGACGTCGAGGTTCTGACGGTGGGGGCCAGCCCCAGCCCTCACGGCTCAATCCTCACCTTCATCAACGACAACCTGGCGGCTGAGGCAGGCCTGCAGTTGAACATCGTTGAGTTCTCTGACTACATCCAGCCCAATGAGGCCCTCAATTCCGGCGAATTGGACGCCAATTTCTTCCAAACCGTCCCCTACCTTGAGGCACAGACAGAAGAGCGCGGCTACGACTTTGTCGCAGGCTCCCCGGTTCACATTGAGCCCCTGGGCATCTACTCAGAAACCATCACTGACATCGCTGACGTTCCCGAGGGAGCTAAGGTAGGCGTCATCACCGACCCATCAAACCAGGGTCGCGCACTTGAGCTTCTTGCAGCCAACGGCCTCGTCGAACTTCCAGCAGATGGCGCGATCAACGCGACTACGGTGACACCCCTCAAGGGAATCAGCCTGATCGAGGTTGAAGGACCGTCCCTGGTTCGCAACCTGCAGGATGTTGACATCGCGGTAATCAATGGCAACTTCGCCCTCGAGGGCGGCCTGTCACCAGCGGATGATGCCCTGGTGGTTGAGGACGGTACGGACAGCCCTTACGCCAACCTGCTTGTGTGGAAGAACGGTACCGACAAGCTTGACGCCATTGAGAAGCTAGATGCACTACTCCGGAGCGACGAGGTCGCAGAGTTCATCAAGAGCACTTGGACGGATGGTTCAGTAATCCCAGCCTTCTAGTCGATAGCAATAGTGGGGGAGCAGCTGCTTGCTGCTCCCCCACTATTTGCCTCAGCGCGGTCCTTTGCGGTGCGGGTTAGGACGTACGGTGCGGGTTTGGCCAATTTTGACGCGGAATTACACCGTTATTCAAGCCGAACTCGCACGCTAAGGCGTAGTCGGCTCGCGGACGTTTCGTACGAAGTTTGCCCGCGCGCAGCCCGACTCAGTCGACGACCCCGTAGAGGCGGTCGCCGGCGTCCCCAAGGCCCGGAACGATATAGGACTTCTCGTTCAAGCCCAGATCCATCGCACCAGTCACCACAGTTACATCAGCGCGGTCGCCGATCTGCGCTTCGATCTCCGCAATCCCTTCAGGCGTTGCCAGAAGGCAGATGCAAACGATGCGCTTCGCGTTGTGCTCAACTAAGTATTCGATCGTCGCCACAAGGGTGTGACCAGTTGCCAGCATGGGGTCGAGGACGTACACCTCACGTCCAGACAGATCGTCGGGGAGGCGTCGAGCATATGTCTCTATCTCCAGTGTGTCCTCATCACGACGCATTCCCAAGAAGCCCACCTCAGCGGTGGGCATCATCGCCGTCATGCCGTCGAGCATGCCGAGGCCCGCGCGCAAGATCGGCACAACCAGGGGACGTGGCTCAGATAGACGAACACCCGTGGTCTGTGCCACGGGTGTCTCAATTTCAACTGGTTCAACGGCAACATCCCGTGTCGCCTCATACGTCAAGAGGGAGACAAGTTCGCCAACAAGGGAACGGAATGTCGACGAGGGCGTGTTCTTGTCACGAAGAACGGTGAGCTTGTGGTCGACCAGAGGGTGATCAATGACTTGGAGTTCCATGGGTACAGAATATCGTGCTTGCCGACCATCTGGACGCGCGAGGGCGTTATTGTGGTTTCATGGAAACTCAGCGAAGGTGGGAGCGGGCGATGAGCCGAGCCTTGCTGCTTGCCAACACTGCCCGTCAAGCTGGGGACGTACCGGTTGGTGCGGTCGTCCTCGACAAAAATGGCAACGTTGTTGGGCGGGGGTGGAATCGCAGGGAGGTCAATCACGACCCGACCGCGCATGCTGAGATCCTCGCCCTACGTGAGGCCGGTGAGAACCTCGGGACCTGGAACCTGGCCGGCTGCACGCTAGTGGTGACATTAGAGCCGTGCACAATGTGTGCGGGCGCAATAGTCAACAGCCGACTTGACCGTTTGGTGTTTGGTGCTTGGGAACCGGCGACGGGCGCTTGCGGGTCGATTCGGGACGTTGTTCGGGACACCCGGTTGAACCACCGGGTCGAAGTGGTTTCCGGGGTCATGCAAGCCGAGGCCGAAGTGCAGTTGCGCGCGTTCTTCGAGGGCTTGCGCCGCTGACTATCGACCGTGACGCACTGTCCAAAATTAGGCGCGGTTTGGGACTAGTCGCGGGGGCTTTGTGGTGACAGTATTCACCTCATGCTTCGCAATAATCGCGCGGGCGCATTAGCGCCGCTTGTAGTTGGGGCCATTGGCGTAGTCTTTGGCGACATTGGAACATCCCCGCTCTATACACTTCGTGCCGTCCTCACCCACGATGGCGGCGACTTTGCCCCGTCTGCGGTGCTCGGGGTTATCTCAATGATCATCTGGTGCCTGATAATCATTGTTACCTTCACCTACGTTGGCCTTATCCTCAAGGCCAATAACCAGGGTGAGGGCGGAATACTCGCGCTCGCAGCCCTGATAACCAGGAAGACCAAGAAGGTCGGCCGGTTGGCGTTTGTTGTCACCACAATTGCGATCATCGGTGCATCGCTGTTCCTAGGTGACGCCATGATTACGCCTGCCATATCGGTTCTCAGTGCAGCCGAAGGCCTTTCGGTTATCAACCCGGATCTTGCGCACCTGGTGGTGCCGATCTCTCTGATTGTCTTGACCACCCTATTTGCCTTCCAAAAGAAGGGTACGGCAGGCATTGGTAATGCATTTGGTCCGGTAATGGTGACGTGGTTCTTGGTCCTCGCGGCACTCGGCCTCCCATGGATCCTTCGGGAGCCTGGAATCCTTGCCGCTTTGAGCCCAACATACGCGGTTGCATTTGCAATGGAGAGGCCTGCTATTGCATTCTTTGCCCTGGGTGCGTGCGTCCTCGCCATCACGGGAGCTGAGGCCCTCTATGCGGACCTTGGGCACTTCGGACGCAAGCCCATAGCGGTGGCGTGGATCGCCTTGGCGTTACCAGCATTACTCCTCAACTATCTGGGCCAGGGAGCGTTGTTGCTGTCAAACCCGGCAGCAGTGAACAGCCCACTGTATGAGCTAGCTCCGAAATGGGCGCTGGTTCCAGTCGTCCTTCTCGCGACATTGGCGACAGTCATCGCTTCTCAGGCTGTAATCACGGGAGCGTTCTCTATCGTGCGGCAGGCGATTCATATGAACCTCTTGCCACGCATGAGGATCGTGCAGACCTCACGTTCCAGCGGGGGACAGGTGTATCTCCCCGCAGTCAATGGAATCCTCTTTGTTGGCGTGTTCGCCCTAGTTGCAGCTTTTGGTTCGTCGGAGCGGCTCGCATCTGCGTATGGATTGGCTGTGACTGGAACGCTGCTTCTTGAGCTGTCCCTGTTCCTCATCTTCGCGCGGACGGTGTGGAAGTGGTCCCTGGTTCGAGTTGTCCCCATGGCCGTCCTCGTTGGTGGGTTGGAGTTAACCATATTCCTTGCCAACACCTCAAAAATCCTTTCCGGCGGCTGGATTCCCCTGGCTGTTTCCGCCCTCGTCGCCCTCTTCACATTCACGTGGGCAAGGGGCGCCAAGATCATGTTCGGTCGACGCCATGAGATGGAGGGCCCATTGCGGCCCTACATCGCAAGTCTGCGCCGCAAGAAGATCCAGCGGGTTCCCGGTGTGGCCGTCTATCCACACGCGAGCCTCACCACCGTCCCCCTGGCATTGCGTTCCAGTGTTGCCTTCTCTCATGTCCTCCACGAACACGTCATCATCATGGTGGTGAAGCGGCTGGGCGTGCCCACCGTAAACGAGTGTGATCGTGTTGTAGTCGATGACCTGGGGAGCATTGATGATGGAATTGTCCGGGTTGAGTACCGCGTTGGATTCAATGACTCACAGAATCTGCCGAGGGCGTTGCAGTTGGCTCTGCATAAGAGTCCTGAGCTGGAGTTTGATGCGGAACAGGCTACCTATGTTCTTTCGGTCTTCCGGATCGAGCCGGCGGACAAGGGAGACCGGCAGCAGTGGCCCAGGTGGCAGCGGCAGCTGTTTCGGAGGATGGAAAAGACTTCGCACAACAGGACGCGGGCATTCCACCTCCCGCCTGATAGGACAATCGTCATCGGGGCAGAGGTGAAGGCGTGAGCGGCGTTTCCCCCACAGCGTAGCTCTCAGACGTAGGACCACTGGCCCATGCCGGTGTGAGGCGATAGGTTTAAGGGAGCCGGGCCGCCGGCATCGACCGGCGCGGGATCTACTAGGAGGAAGCATGGCTGTTTACGTACTACCGGAACTTGACTACCCATATGACGCCCTCGAACCGCATATTTCTGCGGAAATCATGGAGCTGCACCACTCAAAGCATCACCAGGCCTACGTCGATGGTGCCAACGCTGCGCTAGCGTCGCTCGAAGCCGCGCGTGAGGCCGGAGACATGGCCGCGGTGAACCTGTATGAGAAGAACTTGGCGTTCCACCTCGGCGGGCACTCCAACCACTCCGTGTTCTGGAAGAACATGTCACCAAATGGCGGTGGGGAGCCCACAGGTGCACTTGCGAGCGCGATTGATGACAGCTTCGGGTCTCTGGAGAGCTTCAAGAAGCAGTTCACAGCTGCTGCGATGGGGCTGCAGGGATCAGGATGGGCCGTCCTCGCCTATGACACCATTTCGGGTCGTTTGGTGACGTTCCAGCTCTACGACCAGCAGGGCAATGTGCCTGTCGGCACGGTTCCGCTCCTGATGTTGGACATGTGGGAGCACGCCTTCTACCTGGATTACAAGAACGTCAAGGCGAAGTACGTTGACGCCTGGTGGAATGTTGTTAACTGGGACGACGTGGCACGCCGCTTTGAGGCGGCCAAGGAGAACTACGGGAGTCTGCTTGTCGGCTAGCCGCTGAGGCGGTGGTCGCCCAATTTCCCTGCCGCCCGTTAGCGTTGTAGACTTTCGATCGCCTGGAGACGTGTCCGAGCGGCCGAAGGTGCAACACTCGAAATGTTGTGTGGTTAATAGCCACCGTGGGTTCAAATCCCACCGTCTCCGCGATTGTGATGTCCCGGGTCATTGTCTCGATGATGGCCCGGGATTTCCTATGTCCTCTCTGGCGTGTGCTGTGCTGAACTCTAATCACCGTCGGGAAGGTGTTCGTCTACGGCAATCAGAGATAGCTCCCAGAAGGGCGTCTCCCGGTCGTCCTCGTCCACTTCGCCCCGCGCTTCTTGAACAAGTGAGGTGACTTCTTCGAGGAGGGCTTCCATGCGTTCGTGTGAGGCGCGAAGACGCATGTTCATCATCGTCCCGTGAGTTCGTTCATCATCACCGGTCATGATGTCAGGGACGTTTCTTGTCAGGCGTTCGACGAGGGCGCGGTGATCCTCGAACTCTGTGGCAACCACGGCGAGAGTGAGCGCCTCATCCTCTTCGGCCGTTCCAGGTGCGCCGAAGCTGAGGTTGAGTCTGGTCGGTTTCCAGACTCGGTCGCGGCGGTCGCGTGCATACTTAGGAGCCTCCTCAATGAGTCTTGCGGCGCCAAGAGTGTGGAGATGGAAGCTAACCGAGCCGACGCTGACACCGAGCTCTTCGGCCAGTTCTGTTGCCCGGGCGTGGCCCATTCGCTCAAGCGTTCTCAGAATCTTGCGGCGCAGGGGGTGAGACACGGCCTTGAGGACTTCAGTTGTTGCAACTGTCGGCTGGTTTGCTGAAGACGCAGGAGCCGAGGAGGTCTGCTTTGCATCTGCCATGTTCTGAGCATACCAAGGAACACACGTCTCCATTTGTACAAGAAAGCTTGTACAAAATAAGGCGTGGATATATTGTGGGGACATGAGTATTGCGAATCCCAACGTGGGAGCAGAAGACGGGATGAATACAGTGAACGGCAAGCAGCCACTGCTTAGCCTCTGGCGCCAACGCATGTATCTGGTGTGGCTCACGTCGGACACGGCTAAGGACATGGGACGGGTCCTCTACGGGTTCGCCCTCCCACTCCTTGTTCTAATGCAGACTGGCAGTCCAAGTAAAGCTGGAGTTGTGGGTGCTGTCAGCATGATCGCCAACCTCGTGGCGACGGTGTTCGGAGGAGTACTCGCAGATCGCCGACCGCGGTTGAGGCTCATGATGGTGGGTTCGCTGGTTGGTCTGCTCATCAGTCTCATTCTTGTGGCGGCGTCTGTCGCAGGCACCCTTTCGTTTACCGTGCTGCTGGCTATTTCCGTCGCATTCTCGCTTCGGAACGGATTGTTTGGTGTTGCGGCAGAGGCCGCTCTCAAAGATGTTGTTCCAACGCCGTGGATGGGACGAGCTCAGGCCGCAAATCAAGGCAGGGACGCGGTGCTTGGGGTGATCGGAGGTCCACTTGGTGGGGTTCTGCTCAGTATCGGCGCCGCGCTAACCGCGGCCGTGATGGCTGCCCTCAACATTCTTGCCGTGCTGTCCGCCTTTGTCTTGAACAAGATGCACGGGTCCACGAATCTGGAAGGCCTTGAAAGCACCGGGGAGGACGTCGGTGAAGATGTCAGCAGTGAAACGGCAATGCGCTATGCGCTGGTGGGACTCAAGGCAGTCTGGAAACGGAGGGACCTTCGAAGCGCCATTCTTGTTGCGACGGTTCTGAACGTGGGCATGAACGCGTTCATCACCACGGTCATATACTCACTGCAACAGGACGGGTTTACTACGATTGAGATCGGGACGCTCTCTCTGGTGATGGGTATTTCGATGCTGGCAGGATCTCTGCTTGCGTCATATCTAGTTTGCAGGGTGGCGGGTGGTTGGTTGATCGTCGCCGGGATTTCTCTCACCGCTCTGGGGTCTATCGCGATAACCTTGACCACCACACTTACGGCGATCCTGGCAGTGGTGTCGCTGTCAGTTTTCCTTCTCCCTGCAGTGAACGCTGCGCTCCTCGGGTATTTTCTTGTGTCTACTCCGAGCGAATACCTTGGGCGCGCTTTGAGCGCCATCTCCGTACTCGCAATGGCAGCAATGCCCGTGGCTCCCCTGATTGCGGGTATTGGGTTGGATAGCCTGGGAAGGACTGGAACCTTAGTTATCTGCGCAGTTCTGTGTGTCGTACCAGCCTCGTTAGCCGTGCTTTCACCATCGATCCGGGCGATCCCCCGCGAGGGCGACTGGCAGAGCTACGCGGAGAGTCAGGTCAGCCACGGCTCATGATCAATGCTTGGTCGAGGTCAGACCAAAGGTCCTCAGTGTCCTCAATGCCGATACTGAGACGTACCAGGGACTCGGGAACCCTGTCGGGTTCGGAGGGGTGACGCCTGCGCCTCTCCGCAAGAGATTCCACACCGCCCAGGCTGGTGGCAGGCACGATCAACTCTAGAGCTTCTACAAAGCGGTCTGCGCGTTGGGGTCCGCCCTCGAGCTCAATGGAGATGATGGCGCCGAATCCAGACAGCTGGTCTTTCGCGCGCTGATGGTTGGGATCAGATGGCAATCCCGGGTAACGAACCCGCGTGATGTCTTTATGATCTAGGAGTCGGCGTGCCAGAATCCCTGCCGATTCTTCAGATCTGTCCAATCGAAGCGCTAAGGTTCGTAGTCCTCGCAGGGTCAGCCACGCTTCAAACTGGCCCGGAATGCCACCGCGAAGGCTCCGTCGGGCGTGAAGGGTCTTCCTCAACTCGGGGTCTTTGGTGACAGTGAGTCCCAAGATTACGTCCGAGTGTCCTGCGATGAACTTGGTTGCGGAATGGACGACGACATCCGCGCCCACACGTAGTGGCTGCTGGCGTAGGGGAGTGCTGAACGTATTGTCAACTGCGACAAGCAGGCCACGATCGTGAGCCGCCGCAATCAAGGTGGGAAGCTCCGCTATCTCGAGGAGGGGGTTCGAGGGAGACTCAATCCAAAACAGGTCGGCGCCATCCATGGCTGCGATGGTTGCTTCTGTGTCGATCGGATCAACTTCACGCAGCTGTAGCTTTCCATCTGCGGAAAGGGCTCGGGCTAGGGCGATTGTTCCGTTATAGGAGGCGGTGGGAATAACGAGGACGCCACCGCCTGGAACCAAATCGAAGACTGCGGATACTGCGGCGAGCCCCGATGCATAAGCCAGACCCGCTGTCGGCGAACCCTCCAACTGTCCGATAGCGTCCTCAAGCGGTTCCCAAGCCGCATTTGAGAAACGTGCGTAGACCCGATTCTCCGCTGTCACGTAGCCGCTTCCGACAAACGTGGAGGACATCGCGATGGGAGGATTCACAGCTGCGCCGTCCACGCGGGGAGGGCGTCCTAGAGAAACGACTCTGGTTGCTGATTTGCTGGAGGAGAAGGTGCTCATGCCTCGAGGCTACCCGTAGAGGACTACGAAGACAGGATTTTCTGGAGTACGGATGCTTCCGAAATGTCAACTGCTTTGGAAGCAGTCAGAAGAGTGAGGGTGCCATCCTGGGACATCTCTTGCAGCTTGGCTAGTTCCTCTGCCTGGGGTGACTCTTTCAGCTCGCTCTTGTACTTGCTGGTGAACTCCTCGAACTTGGCCGGATCGTGGTCGTACCATTTCCGCAGCTCGGTCGAGGGCGCCACGTCCTTCGCCCACAGGGTCAGGTTGGCTCTCTCCTTGCTTATGCCGCGCGGCCACAGACGGTCAACCAGGACTCGCGCGCCGTCCGAAGGTGATGGCTCCTCATAGATACGCTTCACTTGAACGTGGACACCGCTCATGGCCGACCCCTAACTCACGCGATATGACACGCGTCATACCTAGCGTAACCCTCAGGTTCGCGATTGACGAGGTCGGAGTTTGCTCCAGAAATGTCGGAGGGCTGTGGCAGGGTGGACCCAAGGTAGAAATGGAGGAAGCGATGGGACAGTTGAACATGGAGCCGGTACTCATGGCCGCATTGCGCAGCGATCTCTTAGCGGCGGATTGGACCGTTGACGTTGTGAAAGGACTGCTGTCCCCCATGGCGCTGGCAGCGATGGATCGGGACCAGCTTGTACCGGCAGCCCTTGAGATGCGCAATCAGACCTCACCGGCAGCGGTGTTGACGATGGTTTTCGTCCTCGCGCAACCAGTGCAAGCAGGTTCTTTCGCCTACGCCATGCCCACTCTTGGAGTTGACGGCGCGGTATCCCTGGGGATTATCGCAACCGAGGGTCGTGAAGGTGAGGTGTGGTGCAATGCTGTATTAGACCTGCGCCCCCATACCGCCGCGATCCCCGTCGGGGGCGTGATGCAGCGTCACCAATGGTGGGTGGCATCAGACCTCTCACAGGCCCAAACGGGCCGCCCCCCACGGGAGGACTATGTGCTTGGGATAGCGTCGGCCTCGACGAACCTCTTGCGACTGACGATGCGGGACCCTGTGGAGTCTGCCCTTGATATGGGGTGTGGGTGCGGAATTCTTGCCCTATACCTTTCCACTCATGCGCAGAAGGTTGTGGCCACGGACATCTCAGAGCGGGCTTGCGACTTCACGCGTTTCAATGCTGCATTGAATCAGGTGGATATTGATGTTCGGCAAGGGTCACTTTTTGATCCCGTTGTCGGCCAATCTTTCGATCTGATCACCTCAAATCCACCTTTCGTAATCACACCGGAAGCGGTGCGGGCGCGGACAAATCTTGAGTACCGCGATGGGGGAATGGTTCGGGACAACTTGATCCCGCTCATCATTGAACAGGCAGTGGCTCACCTGGCACCAGGTGGGTGCCTACAAATGTTGTCCAACTGGGAGGTGGGCAGTGACACGAAGTGGTGGCAGCGAAGACCAACCAGGTGGGTAGAGGATGCAACCGCAACCCTGGTAGCAGACGGTGTGGAGGTAGACGCCTGGGTGGTTCAACGCGATCTGGTTGATATTGCCCAGTATGCGGAGTGGTGGATGCGCGACCAGTGGGGGGACAACGTAGAGAGGGGTGTGTGGAACGCAGAGTACACGGAGTGGATCCGTGACTTTGCCAAGGCGGGTACCGGGTATGTTGGGCTCGGATTCATCGCCGTGCGGTTACGGAGAAGAAAAGATGACGTAGAGATGGTTAGCGGGGACCTTACGGTAGTGGCGGAATATCTACCAGAAGGTGAACCTGCGGATGGGAACGCCGTGAAGACTGCTCTCAACAATCTTCGTACCCCGCGGGACTGGAAGAATGCAACCTTTCTGCGCCGAAGTGACGTCAGGGAAGCGCGCTACTATGTTCCGGGCCAGCCCGATCCGGAGTTGGTGAGGATCACGCAGGGCTGTCCCGGCGGCCGGGACCGGTCCGTCAGTTCGGTCGTTGCAGCACTCGTTGGTGTCTCAGATGGGGAGCTAACCCCGGCCCAGGTCATTCCTGCGATCGCCGCACTCCTCGGACGGGAAGAGAGTGAAGTGTCGCTAGAACTTGAGGAAGCAGTGCCTGAACTCCTGCGCTCCGGCGTTCTGGAAGAGGCTCCGTCCCCAGAACACTGAGCTGGGAAGTATCCACATGTCGGCGGGCGCGCTTGACCTGGCTGGGTACCACCGTTATATGGTCAGCTCTGATAGCTATCAAAACCAAATGTGCCGGGCACTGCTCAGCAGGAAGTCTAGGGAAGCAAAAATTGAAGCTTGTAATCGTAGAGTCACCGGCTAAGGCCCAGACGATTCGCGGATACCTGGGGGATGACTACCAGGTGGAAGCATCGGTTGGTCATGTCCGTGACCTTCCCACGCCCTCGGCGCTCCCAAAGACCATGAAAAATGGCCCCTACTCGAAGTTCGCCGTTGATGTAGAGGGCGGGTTTAAGCCCTATTACCAGGTGCACACCGACAAGAAGAAGAGGGTGGCCGAACTTCGCAAAGCCCTCAAAGATGCAGACGAACTCTATCTGGCAACTGATGAGGACCGCGAGGGTGAGGCCATCGCCTGGCACCTCTATGAAGTACTCAAGCCCAAGGTTCCCGTGAAACGGATGGTGTTCCACGAAATCACCAAGGACGCGATCCAGGGGGCTCTGGCCAACACCCGTGACATTGACCGCGACCTAGTAGACGCCCAAGAGACCCGGCGTGTCCTTGACAGGCTCTTCGGATACGAGGTGTCGCCGGTCTTATGGCGTAAGGTTGCCCCTTCGCTGTCAGCCGGTCGCGTGCAATCGGTTGCCACCAGGCTGGTTGTCGATCGGGAACAAGAGCGAATGGCTCATGTCAGTGCCGAATACTGGTCGCTTGCCGCCACGGTGATTCCCACGGACGCGCACGGCGATGCAGACCGGTCGTTTGCGGTCAAGGTCAACACTCTCGATGGTGCTCCCATTGCTGGCGGGGCAGATTTTGGCCCAGACGGGAAGCTGACCGACAAGGCCACCACAGCGGGAACAATAGTCCTGGATTCTCCGGTCGCTCAGGGTGTCGCCGCCGCAATGAATGACGCGCGCGGAACTGTGTCAGCGGTGACGCAGAAGCCCTATCGCAGGCGCGCCGCAGCACCCTTCACGACCTCGACCCTCCAGCAGGACGCATCCAGGAAGCTGAAGTGGAATGCCTCAACCACCATGCGCGTCGCCCAAACGTTGTACGAGGGCGGGTATATCACGTACATGCGAACTGACTCCACGAACCTGTCGGGCCAGGCGCTCTCAGCCGCGCGCAAAGTTGCGGTAGACAGGTACGGAGCTGCCAGTGTCCCTGAAAAGCCACGTTTCTATGCGAAAAAGCAGAAGGGTGCTCAGGAGGCACATGAGGCAATCCGTCCATCTGGTGACCACTTCCGCTCTCCGGAATCCCTCACGGGAGCACTTTCCGCCCAGCAGGTTGCACTTTATCGGCTGATCTTCCAGCGCACTGTTGCCTCGCAGATGGTTGATGCAGTTGGTTTTACCGCCACGGTAAAGGTTGATATTGACCTGACCGACTCTGCCGCTGGGTTTAGCGTTGCGTCGGCCTCCACATCAGGCACCGTAATCACGGATCCGGGCTTCCAGCAGCTGTACCGGGAGAGCAAGGATAAGGGCGCCGCCAGTTCAAAATCTGGCGGGAAGGTTGAGGAACAGGATCTTCCCCAGGTTGCAGAAGGGGATGGCGTCACCGTTGCAGAAGCCGCTGCTGAAGACCATCACACGACTCCCCCCGGGCGTTACACGGAAGCGACCCTGGTCAAAGCCATGGAGGACTTGGGGATTGGCCGTCCCTCGACATATGCGGCAACAATCCAGACAATCGGCGACCGTGGGTACATAACCCACCGCGGCCAATACCTGGTCCCCACCTGGCTGGCATTCTCGGTGACCAGGTTGCTTGTAGAGAACCTTGCGGAGCTTGTTGACTATCAGTTCACCGCCGCCATGGAGGCCGACCTCGACCGAATAGCCGCCGGTGAAGCAAAAGGTACAGAGTGGCTGCATGACTTCTACTTCGGCCTGGTTGAAGCGCAGGCAAGGGATGCAGAGGGCCAGGCGGAGAAGTCTGAGAACCCGGTGGCCACCTACGGGTTGAAGCACACTGTTGAGAACTTGGGAGAGATTGATGCTCGCCGCGTGAACTCCGTGGATGTCGCTCCCGGGGTGGTTCTGCGGAGTGGAAGGTACGGGCCCTACCTTCAGCACGAGGACGGGCGGCGCTGTTCAGTTCCCCCCACCGTCGCTCCGGATGAAATGACTCCGCAGCTGGCAGAAGAACTTTTGCTAGCCGCTGCCTCTGACGGGCGTGAGCTTGGCGTGCATCCGCAGACCGGTCACATGCTGGTCGTCAAGAATGGCCGGTTTGGGCCATACATCACCGAAGTGTTGCCCGAGGTCGAAGGTGAGACGGCAAAGGCAGCGAAATCCAAGACTGCTGTAAAGCCCAAGACAGCCAGCCTGTTCTCTTCAATGGACATCGCAACTGTGACACTTGAAGACGCCCTCAAGCTGATGTCACTTCCGCGTGAAGTCGGCAAAGATCCTGAGACAAGCGAGGTCATCACGGCCCAGAGCGGCCCCTATGGCCCCTACCTGAAGAGAGGACGCGATACGCGGCCACTTCCAAGTGAAGAGGCACTGCTGACGGTCACCTTGGAAGAGGCGTTGCAGCTGTATGCGCAGCCCAAGACCCGGCGTGGGGCTGGTGCAGTAAAGACCGCGCTGCGTGAGTTCGGCGCAGATCCGGTGACGGGACGCCCCGTTATGGTTAAGGACGGAAGATTCGGTCCGTATGTGACTGACGGACAAACAAACGCCACCGTGCCGCGCTCGGAGACGGTTGAGGGACTAACTGAAGAGCGCGCATACACGCTGCTTGCTGACCGCCGTGACAAGGCGCCAGCTCCGAAGAAAACACCCGCGCGGAAAACGACTGCACGTAGGGCTCCAGCTCGTAAAACCACGGCGCGCAAGTCATCAGGAAAGTAGTCGTGAATCTTGACGCGCTAGCCGAACTCCTCAAGAGCCGGGAGGGCACCGGCCTTTTCATTTCGTTTGAGGGCGGTGATGGATGTGGAAAGTCAACCCAGGTCCGGATGCTCGCTGAGGCGTTGGAGAAGCGCGGCGTTGATGTTCTTGCGTCCCGGGAACCCGGTGGGACGACGCTTGGTCAACAACTGCGCAACCACATTCAGCACGGGCCAGATGATGTTGACCCACGCACTGAGGCGCTGTTGTATGCGGCAGATCGCGCCTACCACGTGGAGACTCTGCTCCGTCCCGCACTTGCCAGGGGTGCCACGATCCTGGAGGACCGCTACATAGATTCTTCTGTTGCCTACCAGGGTGCGGCGCGCGACCTAGGTGCTGAAGAGATTCGCTCACTGTCACAATGGGCTACGGAAGGGCTCGAGCCCGATGTGACCCTGCTGTTTGATATTGATTCCACCCGGGGTTTGGCGCGTGTAGCATCCACCGGTGAGAGCCTGGACCGCCTAGAGCGGGCGGGAAGCCAGTTTCACGCCCGCGTTCGCGAAGAGTACTTGCGGATTGCAGCCCAGTTCCCGGAACGTTTCATTGTTGTTGACGCTGCTGCGCCGATAGAAAAGGTGTTTGAGGACGTCGTGGACTCCCTTTTGAGGAGTCTGGAACGGTGACTGTCT
>RRZT010831367.1_pt1 | contig 25907 bp, 30 predicted proteins | sample 2165551 | NCBI WGS metagenome assembly RRZT01 (sample SAMN10456910, study PRJNA506462) | wastewater metagenome | biome: wastewater; feature: sludge; material: wastewater sludge; isolation source: wastewater sludge with Escherichia coli K12::gfp cells carrying plasmid... | place: USA: Moscow, Idaho... | reverse complement strand
TCAACGGTGGGCTTTGTCACGCAACCCTACGGTTATCACGTTTGTAGCACTCACTCACACAACCCTACGGTTATCACGTTTGTAGCACTCACTATTTCCTTAATATTCAGAATTGTTAGAATAATAAGAATACTCTAAGATTAAGTTAACAGAATATTAAGTTTGTGAAATAATTCACAATAAGTCCTTGCAAAGACAAACAGCACCCAAACAAAGACGAGCCCGCAAATCCTACTAAGACGTGGGAATGCCCCTGTGTTTTTCTGGGATAGATACACTACTCTAGGGCTAAAAAATTCCCTACTTTTTTTGAGAATGGCTCAACCATAGGCTTTATTTCTCTTGTAATGTTTAGTAATATTTCTGTAATATAACTGTAATATTAACGTAATACTGGAGTAATATTCAACTATTTTATTATAAGAAAAAAGAGTAATAATTACTCTTTTCATTTTTATTTTCTTTTACGTTTATGTTTAATACGTGCCACAATATAACTTAATACTAAAGCACCAACAGATAAAATCACTTCTTTATGAGATAGAAAAAAACTTTTTGCTTTCTCCAAGGTAGAAGATTTTTCTTTGCTGATATTATTAAAGTTATCAACAATACTAGTTTTTGCACTAGAACTTGAATGTTCATCTGCAATTTTTCCAGTTGCATAATCAATCGTCATTCCAGGAATGATATTGTTAATTGTAACGGTTGTGAACATATCATTTGACGTTTTCTGAGGACTAACACCTTCTGTATTAGGGTCAGGCAGTTTAATTTGAATAGGACTTCCTGATTTATCTAATCCACGGTATTTGAGCGTTACTGATGATGGAACTAAATCAGTATTGTTATTGTAATTTGCCGTAACGTAATATTCCAACTTGTAATTGGGATGCAAGTAAAGCCAGTTATCTAAAGCATTTTCAGATGACTTAGACATACCACCTTCAAAATAGGTCATAAGTCTTTGATTCATATAGAATGTTTCAGAAACAATATTTGCAGCTACGTTAGAAGCTTCACCAGCGAACTGATTGCCAATTAAATGACCCCTGTCCCAAAGTGTATGTTTCTTTCCGTCAAATTGGATATATTGTTGGAAACTTCTCCAATTAGAGATATTTGCTGGCTCTGCAGGAGAACCAACACGTTTGCCTTCTTCATCTTTATCAGAACCAATCCAACCTGATTGTGTTGGTCGACCTGAATTATCCAAGGTGGTATATAAGATTGCGTGGTTTTGGGCATTTGATAACGAGAAGTTGTCTTTATCAACTGCTACAGTTTTAGCTCCAACACTAGTTCCTGTGAACAACATAATGCTTAATGCGAGTGTAAGTGCTAGTAATAATTTTGTTTGTTTTTTCATAAAAATCTTCTTTCATTTTGTTATTTTTTTTTACAAGTTAATTATATAACTATTTTCGAGAAACAAAAAAAGCTATATTAAATATAGCTTCAAAAAGTTTAGTTATCTGTTAATAGACAACCCAACTACCTGCTGGAAGATTTCCTGCCATTTGTGCTTGTTCAGCCAGAGACATACCTGAGTATTCTCCGTGTCCTAGTAATTGTAATGCACCGTAAGCTCCAGATGAAGCATTTACTGCACTTGCATTACCACCTGACTCACGACTGATGATATAAGCCCATTCGCTTGCTGAATATCCAGCAGCATTAGCTGTATTACTAACCATATAGTTAGCCAAAGCATTAATATCTACAGCACCAGATGTCTGCGAAAGATTCAATCCTGATGCAGTAGCTTGTGCTGGCTGTGTTGTAGCTTGTTGTGAATAATTTGGTGTTTCCGTTTGTGCGGCAGTAGCCTGAGCTTCTGCTGACACGCTAGAACTAAAAGTAACGTTTAGTTTTTCGTTTACTCTATTTTGAACTTTTTCAAAGTCATAACCAGAAGCTGTAAGTCGTGTTTCACGTTCTGAACCATTCCCCCATTTTCCTTGAATAACTTCAGTTGCAACTGCATCATTGCTTTTTTGTACTTCGTCAGCTTGTGCTGTATTAGCCATTGCTGCCGACATTCCAATAATAGCGCCACAGAGTGCTACTGCCGCTAAGAATTTGTTCTTTTGGTTTTGTTTTAAAATTGTTTTCATAATGTAAATGTGCCTTTATTTTCACCAAGAAGGTTACTTCCCACTCTACTACAAGGTCACTTTACTCGTAGAGGGATTATCAGAACTCTTTTAGTGTCGATTACTGTTAAGGGACATAGAATATAATAATTCCTGCCTTTAACCAAGGCATATATATATTATAGCACAAAAAAACAGAAAGTCAAAGTGCTTTCTGTTAATTTAATTATTTTGTCAATTTAATTATTTGTTTCGTCTTGTTCAACATAGCATCACCAAAAATAAACTTAAAGGAATTGAAATATTTTGCACCATTTGACTTATTCATATTATATATTACTGATTTAAAGAAGTCTTTATCAGAATATTTTAATTTATAAAAATCAGCTAATTCATCACGTGTTTTGTCGTTTTTATTATTATGAAATTTCACAATTAATTTAAACATCTCAGAAACTGCTTTTCCATTACGTGGACTTAACGAGATTAGTTGATTCTTAAATTTAGTTAGTTTATCAATGTTTGATAAGCCATTAAAATCACCAATCTTTCGGATTTCTTTATTTAAAAGTTTTTCAGAAATAGACTCTTTTATAAATGAATCTTTGTTATGTTTAGGCGCAACAGGTTTAGGAGCATCAGGTTTAGGAGTTGTTTTTTTCTCTTCGACAACAGAAGGCTCAGTTGCATATTTCTCATTAATCATATCAAAATTAGATTTCTCTATTTTTAAAAAATTGTAATTAGATATAAAAAGACTATAAGATGATTCAATATCACGAATATACTCCCTAATATTAAGTTTAGAGTTCTTAAATAATTGAAGCTCATTCACCAACTCATCTTCATTTTTACTACTAATAATTTTCTCATTCAAGAGTTTTTCAAGTTTTGTAATTTCCTTGATAAGAAGATTAGCCTTGCTTAGTTCTCCATTTTTAATAGCCAAGCACTCCCTAATTGTCTTGTTAGCGATTGGCATTTCAGAATAAACATAACCGAATTCAGAATATTCAGATTTAAACATTAATTTACCACTTGAATTGAAAATCCTTTGTGTAATAGTAAGAATATTCTTTGAGATAGATGTGTCTACTATATAATATAGATTTTCTTTATTATGTAGATTTTCTAACAACACCCTCTCAATCATCGTCATTTTCTTATTTAATTCTAATGAAATTGAAATTACCATATCACAATCATTTTGAATTCCACAGATAAAGAACGGGATTAAATGTCCAACCGTCGAATCAATATTCGATAGAAACGGGTAAATATTACAATATGATGAATGCCCTCTGTCTGCATTATCTTCAGATATAACTGGGTTTTTAATTCCAACAGACAAGCCATTTTCTGATTTATTAAAATAGACGGTATTTTCTTCTTCTAATAGTTGAGGTTTTAATTTTAAATTAGTTTGGATTTTGTTCATTGTTTTTTCTTCTTTCTTTTTGTTTTTTATTTTACAAGTTAATTATATAAAAAAAAGACAATATTAACTAATTGTCTTTCTTTTTTATTATTTAGTTGGGTCAAATGGAATTAAGGCTTGATATTCATCAGATTCAATTACTTCCATTTTAATGATTGGTGGAGTTGGAACACGGTCTCCTAAATCATTTATATAAGTGCTTGATTTAGTCTTATCATATTCCATATGGATATAGATATTACTACCATCAGGAACATCTTCCATTAATAACATATCAACGAGTCTATCTTCAATTTCAGAAGTGATGTGTCTGTCAATTGGTCTAGCACCAAGTTTCAATTCATCATAAGATAATTTATCAACAATAAACTTACTCACGTCAATTGTCTTGATTCCCTCTTCTCCTTTAATAGGAATGAGTGGAAGTATCTTTTCACCAAACACAAGATTGATATTTCTTGTCTCTTTTAAACGTTTAGCAAGAGATTTTAGTTTAAGTGTAGCAATTGATTCTAACTCTAATTTATTAAGTTTTCCGAATATAACAACTTCATCGACACGGTTCATAAACTCAGGTTTGAAACCACCACCACCTTTTTCTGGGTTAGGGTTACGTAACATAGCATTAATACTATCCATTGCTGTTCTAGAAACACGGTGCGTTTCCGTATCATATTCTCGTGCAATCAATGCTGAACCAATATTAGATGTCATAATTATAATGTTGTTTTTGAAGTTAACAATCTCCCCGCTGGCATCAGTAAGTACACCTTCATCAAAAACAGGAAGCATTACATCCCACACACCAGGATAAGCTTTTTCTGCTTCATCCATAAGAATGATAGAATAAGGGTTATTCTTAACCCACTCAGTTAACTCACCACCAGACTCATCATACGAGCTCTCACCAGGGTTTGAACCAATTAGTCTAGCTATTGACCCTTTGCTCTGGAAACTCCCCATATCAAGCCGTAACATAGCTTTCTCATCACCGAAATATTTATCAGCCAGTGCTTTAACTAATTCAGTATTGTGAGTTACAATATAGTCTTTTCCAGCAATATACAGATGTTCTGGGTCATCAACCATAATACAAGTCATTGGCACTTTCACTTCTGTTTTTGTAATAGATGTAATTAATAATTCATTTTCATTAATCTTCTCTAATTTAGTTTTAAAGTTCTTAACAATAGACTTATTAAACTTGAAGAATTGAAGTGCTGTATATTTATTCACACGTAATACCAAACTATTACCTGTTATAGTACCACGCACACCCAATGAATTTACAACTTCTAATAAATCAGAAAGGAATCCAACTGATTGATGTTTTAGAATAATACGGTTCATATCTGTTTTAACATCAGAATTATCAAATACTCCAGCAATGAACTCCCATCTTTGGTTAATAGAGGCATTCTTATATTCATCTAATATAACAGGTTTTGCTAATTTAGATAAAGAGAGTCCGTAATCCCAAGGTTTATCGTTAAGTTTTAGCTCATCACGATAAATAGGTTCTGAAACAGGTATAGTATATTCTTTACCTAAGCTCATTCCGTGTATAATCTCTAACGTATCACCGACAATCCAGTTACCACCATTAACTTCCTTGAATTGCCAAAGGTGCTCTTTATCACAAAGTATATGAGTTCCGTCAGAGAAGTTCACTTTCCAAGCTTCAGATACATTCTTGTTATAGATTCCACTAACCATAGCAGGCTTGCCTAGTCTGTTATAAACATAGTCTCCAGCTTTAAGGTCTCCGTTTTTCTTCCAAAAGACAATTCCATCTTTGTCATATACAGGTATTGGCGTGCTATCAGGGATTCGTTTACCTGTACCAGATACACCCAGGAATAACCCAACAAACACGGGTTGGTTTGGTAGTCCTATCCCAAGTCTATTACGCATAATAGAGTAAGAAACGGCAGATACGGCTTTATCTTGACCAATTACACGGCTGTGCAGGTCATCATCTAAATGGATAATCTTTTCTCGTTCAGATTTAGACATTTCCGTGACAGGTATTCCTGTTATAGTTGCAATTGACTGTTGTATATCACTTTTGTATAAAGTGTCATTAACAAGTGGATTATTATTCTTATATGATTTTTTAAATCTAGAAAGTTCGTTCTCTCTTTCTTCTAGGTCATTAAGAAGTCTTGATAGTTTATCTCTATCAGGATTTGGGCTGTCTTTTTCTAAGTTGTATTCCTTTAATACTTTTTCAATTTCATAACGGTACGTCTTCATTTTAGATAGAATTTGACGTTGCAACTCAATTTGTTTTAACTTTTTGTCTAAATTAGATTCAAGAGACTTAATCTCATCTTCCATTTTAGATTGATTTTGGGGACTTGCGTTTTTCAAGTCCAACTTGAGTTTTACAATTCTATTCTGTTCTAATTCTAATTCAGGTGGCAATGTCTCTAAGTTCAAACGTAACGCTGCTGATGCCTGGTCTAAAATATCAATAGCTTTATCTGGAAGACTGCGTGCTGGCATAAATCGGATTGTTAGGTCAACTGCCGCAGTTAAAGCACTATCATCAATATTAATCTCGTGATAGACTTCAAAGCCACGTTTTAGTGCACGTACAATTTCAACACTATCATCACGTGATGGCTCAAATATCTTCAGTTCAATGAACCTACGTTGAAATGCTGGGTCTTTCTTGATAATACGATATTCGTCAAATGTAGTAGCCCCAATCATCCTAATATCCCCACGTGCTAATGCAGGTTTTAGAATATTAGAACCATCAAGCCCGCCTTTTTTTGCACCAGATGAGATAATTGTATGCATTTCATCAATAAATAGGATTATCTTTCCTTTAGAAGCAATAGCTTCATTGATTAAGCTTTTGAAACGGAATTGGAATCCACCGTCTGATTCATCTTTAGATGTAAGTAATGCCAAGTCAACTTCCCAAATATCAACATCTTTTAATTTCCCAACAACATTGCCTGTTGCAATATTAGATGCCAAACCTTCTACAATTTGAGTATTATGAGTGACAATAAAATCATTCATCAAGAACAAGTGTTCTTCATTTTCAACCATAATACAAGTCATAGGTACTGTTTTCTTCATATCTACAACTGATTCTATATAAACAGAAGGGATTTCCTTATTAGATTCTAATAAATCAATAATACAATTATTATCAGTAATATAAGCAACAAACCCTAGTGATTTGGCAAAGTAAATAAATGTATTTCTAACACTTTCATTTTCACTAGAAAATACAATCTTGTTCTTTTGTTGTTTAGACTTTCCTGACTCAATCATACCAGTTAAAAAGTTAAATCTTGTTTTTACATCAGACGTCTTGAGTTTATCATTTTCTAATTTACCGTCTTTTACGAATTCAGCTCCAATATGATGAGCATTGTCAATACTTGACAAATTGAATTCAACAGCTCCATTGCTTGGAATGGAATAGCGAAATTCCTTATCAACTGAATATTCATACGTATCACGGATTTCTTTTAATGTTAAAGTTTCTAAATTACCTGATTTATCAAAAGTTGTCCATAAGTGTTCTATATCAGATAAAGCTGAACGTCCATCAGATAAGTTAATTTGATAAACACTACGTTTTCCTTGCGGATATACTCCAGTAATTTTAGTAGGTCTGCCCAATCTATCAAATACATAATCGCCTACTTTTAAATCAGAAAATCGTTTAAATCCATCTGGTGTAGGGATAATTGTATTGTTGGGTATAGCTTTACCTACCCCAGCTTTACCTGTTAAAGCTACGTTGGGTTTGTTCTTTTTGGTTAAAATCTCAGTAATCTCACGTACTTCTTTATCTCTACCAATTAATACAGCAACCTCACGTTTGTCTCTGTATTTCTGTGTCAAGTTTATTGCAAATTTATCTAAAAATGGTGTTTTACTCACTTCAGCTAATTCAGAATATTCTGTCATTTTCATACCTCCAAAATATCTATTCTTCTTAAATTTTAGCACAAAAAGACAGAAAAGTAAATAAATTCTTCTCTGTCTTTATATATATTAGTTATCCTAATTCTTTAGTTTTAACGTCAATACCAATTGCGCCAAAATGTTTAGTGAGCATTTCCACATCTTTTCCAGTCAAAGACGTAGCTTTTGTAAAATCACTTGTCCATTTATATCCTGAAGCTTTAATAGCAGCAGTTTTAGAACGGTAATAACGCCCTTTGTCGTCAGTAATAAATAGTTGTTTTTTCATAACAAACCTTCCTTAATCTTTATAAGTTAATTATAACATAAAAACTGAATAAGAACAAGAAATAAGTAAAGTAAAAAGATGTCTAACACAAGACATCTTTTATAATTTAAGTTTAATCAATTCTTATTATCTACTAAACTAGAAATAAGACCAACTTTCACAGCTGAATTAAATTTAGAACGCATTGTTTTAACCGCTTCGAAATTACCACTATGAAAGAACACTTCATCAGTCTTAGGTAAGATGATATTTAAGTTAATATCGGGATAAAGTAATTCTGTGCATAATTTAGTGCCATCCATTACGTCAGCACCCAAATCGTGGTCTAAACTAAGCAATCCAATTGTAATGTTCTTGTTATTTTTGAGAAATGAAAGAAACTCTTCACCTGTTCTAAATATAATAAAGTCATATTTATCATTCTTTGGTGTTCTTTCATCATCAATATAAACGTTAATTTTCATAATTCACATCTTTCTTTTATTTTTAAAGGAATCTCCAACAACATTTAGTTTCGACTCCATCTTCAATTAGAATTGGGGTATCCACAACTTTATTAAATAAAGTGAGGTTTTTCAACACCAACTCATACATAGATTTCCACCCTTCATTATTAGAAGTGTGAAACTGAATTTCATTCACTGAAATTAAATCAGTTTTCTTAATCTTATCTATTAATAGTACAAGACCATCATATCCAGTTTGCGTAATATCAGTGTAATCAAAGTCATAATCTAGAGATATTTTGTCTATTATTGTAATAGATGTTATATTTTCTAAATATTCAGAAAAGTCTGATATTTTCTTGAAACACACGTCATATTCTTCTGGAGGTAATCTAATATCATCAATGAATATTTTAACAGTCGACTGATAAGTCATATATGAATGCCTCATCTCTATCTTGTCCATCAGTAGCAACAACTAAATAGGGACAAATTTCGGTTTTAATCAAACCTTTTTCTTTTGCAGTACGAAACAGCTTATACATATTCTTCCAACCACGTGCATTATTGGTGTGGAACTGAACGTATTCTGTTTCAGGAAGTAATATCTGACCTTTACTATTTGGAGTCAATAACTTCTGGCAAAGTTGTGTTCCGTCCATATAATTAACCCCAAGGTCGTGGTCTAACGACAGCTTCTTAATTTTAGCATCTGGGTTGTTTTTAACCCATTTGATGAAAAACTCAGCACCTTGAAATGTCTTATCATATTCTGGTGATGGAAATCTATTGTCATCTACAAAAATCTTCAATCCGTCTGCCATAAAAAGTCTCTCTTTCTATTTCTGAAAAAGACTGAATATATCAGTCTTTGGGATTTAATAATAACTGACTAAATAGTCATCAATAAGTGTTGGGACAATAACACCGTCAAAGCGACCGCCACCTTTAATTAAAATAGTTTTGGTGTTTGCAATGATTTCTTCCCACTCATCAACAAAAAGTGAAATGCCTTGGTGTAATCCAAAAGTTAACTCAATAGAGTTCTTTTCTTTGTTTACTCCAGAACATACCAATGTTTCTTCTGTATCCGTCAAAAAGTCATTAAATTCAATTGTAGTTTTCATCATTCTCTTTCTCTTTAAGTCCGTAGACTATTCTTCTTTTATTAAAGTTTTTTTACATCTTAATTATATAAAAGTTGTAGTTATTTTCTGAAAATTGCAATATATTTATTTTTAGGTAATTTAATTTTATCGCCTTTAGTTGATTTGAGACTCACCTTGTGCATTAAATCCTCAAGGTATGAATCTTCAAAATATTCAGAATATTCAACCAATTCTAAACCATTAAGTTCTGATAAATCACAGATGTCTTTTTTATTAAAAGTAGATAGAACTAAATCATCAAGGCTAGAGTTTTGATGACTTTTTAAATCAAAGTGGTAAATTAGCTCATAGATATATCTTGTTGAAGCACTAATATAAAGTGAACGACTGCCCATTATGACATTAATTTGCTCTGATAACTCAAGAAACTTATTATTTGTCTTAAAATCATTCCAGAAGTTACGTCTGAATTCATCAACATAATCTGGTTTAATTCGCAAGATTAGTTCACCCAATTCATCAGGGAACGCATAGTCTACAATCACAAGACTGCCATTATCTTCTAATAATTCAGAAAATTTAGCAAAAAACATATTGTTGATTTTATCTTTAGTATTGATATTGTATTGTGCAAATACATCATTTAGAACAGATGATAATAAAATAACATTGAACTTAATATTTTCAGATTCTACTTCATCAATAGAAGTGAACACTTTTTCATCTAAATCTAATTTATCTTTTAAGTTCTTTTCATAATTCAGATAATAGACGTCTACATTTAGATTAGATAAATCAGAAGATTCTAAATCTAATTTAGATTTATGTCCTACACATAGAATTTTATCCTTATCTTTGATAAGATAAGAAATATTATTTTTCTTTTTCATAACTTTTTCCTCCTATTATTATTTTAGTTATGTTAAAGCCCAATGTGAGATTTGAACTCACGGTCTGTTGGTTGCAACAACAAGCCTTTCCTCTTGGCTAATTGGGCATTAATAACACAAAACTGATATTGTGTTATAAAAAACAGATATTACATTTGTATACGTAACATCTGCCGTGTGTTATATAGTTTAAAGTTTAGATTATAACTATCCTGTTGGTCGTCCCCAGACCAACACCAAACAAGGGCATTTACCTAGCCACAAACAGGTAAAAGATTCCCGAATTCACTTTTTAAAGTGTCAGACAGACTGTGGCTCATATCTGAGCTTTTTATTTCATTAGGATTGCATAAAAGCTAACGCAAGTGAGAAGATTATCTCCATTATTGAGACTTACCTCCTTCTTCTCGTACCCAGGAGCCGCCTTATATTAACCTCTGAACCATAAGATGATTTATTAAGTTAATTAAGGAGGTATGATTATTTCTGGAGTTGAACCAGAATTAAAACCCAAAAACCATCCGATAAATATCAGGGTAAGAGTTTATTAACTCCTACATATAATATTATAGCATAATATTATTATTATTGCAACATAAAAGTTCAAATATATAAAAAAGAGATATTAATCTCTATTTTTTATTATATTCATCATAAGCTAACGTAGCTAACTTATATACAACCGACATATCAATACGTTTTCGGTTATAATCCCTAAATGTAGTAAAGGGAAGATTATGATATTTTTCTCTAAACAAGTTTATTTCTTTATTTACATAAGAAATAATATAATCTTCACAATCAGAAGTGATTTCTGTATCTGTTGTTAATGTAGCAAAGAATCTGTCTGTATTTTTACCTTTATAATGTGTCTTTTCTTTTTCAAGACGCAACATCTCACTTCTAGTATCTAACGCATAAAGCTTTATATCTGTGATATAATCAGAACCTTTAGTTTTGTCGGTATAGCGATTGAATTTACTTTTTACTTTATTTAATTTAGCAAACCAATCTCCGCCAAGTCGCCAGTTATATTTCTTTTCTAGGATAATAGTTTCTTCTTTTTTAGGATAGAATATATTCAATAAGAACTCATTTGAGTTAGATTCTGTTTCTTTCTTTTTAAAAGCAAATGCCATTATCGAATATGTTGTTGATTCAAAAACAGGCTCTTTATATATATTAGCTTCCGTTATTTCAAATTTAGAGAAGAACATATCACGTATCTCATTGCTACGTGAGTCAATAATGAAATTAGATGGAATTATAAGTATGCCACCGTCACAATCAAGTATTGTTTTAATTGAAATTTTATATAAATCATTTAGACAATGTAAGTCAAACAAAGTCTTATCTTTTGCTTTATTTCTAGCCAAATATGGTGGATTACTTATAACCCATTTACCTTTATAATCAGGGGGTGAACCTAGTGTATCACGTTCAACTGTATTAGGTACAGATTTATTTGGCTCAATATCATAAATTTCCCACTCTGAGTTTGGGAATAATGAAAGCAAGTCTCCTCCGCCAACCCAAGGCTCAATTAATTTACAATTTTCAGGTATATGTTTAATTAAATTACCACAAATCTCTTCAGCTTTTGTAGTAAAATGCTGAGTTTTCTTTATATCGCTCATTGAGTTATTCACCTCATTTAAATTAAGTCATCCATTGATAGAACCGACACAGCATCATTATCTTTAAAATATTCTTTAATATAATCAGCATTATTATACCAGTATTCACCGTCAACTAATGCACCAACTTTATATCCACCAAGTGAACCATTCTCCAGGAATGTAATCACATCATCTCGCTGATTATCTTGCGCACCACCACAGACACGTGTGTATTTCTGAGTTAGATAAATTCCATTATATAAGAAGTCGGCTGATTTACTTGCGTCTGGTGTATTTTGAGAAACAAGTTCTCCTTCTTTGTTAAAACGAACAGAGTTAGCACCTCCCGCTGGAAGCTTTTCAATATCAAGTAGCTCTGCTACCATTTTCTCTGAAACATTCTGTTTACTTGGGTCTTTAGCAAATAGAGAGGCTACCATTAAATCATTCTGTATTTTAACCAACACGTCTTCTTTTGTTTCAGACAAGGTATCACCAAAACGTTCAAGATGATTGTCAATTTTATCACAAAGCCACTCTTCATTATTTACAGCAGCCTGTTGCACGTCACGGATATTTTCTGAACGTAATTCTTTTTTCTTTTCTTCTACTAAAGCCTTGAATTTCATATCTATCTCCTGGATTTTATTGTTATATATATTATATCATAAAAACGGTTTTATGTAAATAGGCTGTTGGCTTTACCACACAAAGTAAAAAACTCTCTAACAAAACTTTAATAAGATTGTAAGAAAGTTTCAAAAATTAAAATTTGTCTAACATTTTGTTAAGTTTTAGTATTTCTTTAATTACTAGAACTAGAACAGAGTTTCCACATATTTTATAAAGGTGTACGTCATTAATTTCGCCATTGACTAAATCATATTTGTCAGCTGGAAATGACATAAGACTCCAATATTCTCGTGCTGTTAATAGAGTTTCAGTTTTCGTTTCTGCACTATATTTAGCAATTCGTTTACTTGTCAATAACGTTGGGGTTTTTCCTACATATGCTCTAGAGGGTCTAGACGGAGATAATCCTGAATCATAAACATAATTGTCAGTTTCTAAATCATATCCCTTTTTCAAAAAGCTTTCACGTGCATATTTAGAATTACGAACAACAACCGAACTTGTTTCAAATGGAATTTTAATGCTATCTTTAGAGAAGTCAATTACCTTTTCCAATTTCACTTTATTATATTGATGTTTAAGAATATCAATTAAATTAATTTCATTTTCTTCTTCTAAATAAGAATAGATGAATACACGTGGACGTAGCTGAACCCAGCCCACATCATCACCAGAGATGACCTCAGTTGAGTGCTTATATCCTAACTTAGAAAGCTCATCTTTGTACTTTTCTACATTATGAATGTGTTTTTTAGCAAGAGCACCTTTTACATTTTCCCAAATTACAATTTTAGGGGTGTTTTCTTTAATTAAGCGGATAGATTCATAGAGCAAGCTAGATGATGTACCACTACCCTCATCTCCACCTTTATTATTTCCCGCAAGAGAGAAGTTTTGACAAGGTGATGAATGCCAGAATAAGTCATATTGCTCTTTGTCTTTAATTGAGACAGTGGAAATATCAACTGAATTATTTACAGTTTGAGCGGCTGCTACTAAATTCAAAGCAACGTTATGTGTAAGTCTATACTTGCAAAGTGGTTCTTTACCTGTTGCAGAAAATAGAGGTGTTCCATCTTCTTTTGAATAATTATCAGTCAGATATTGGTTCAACTCTTTAGATGTCAAAGTTTCATTTTTTCTTTTATTTTTCAAGTATTCATCATTGTGGTGCACTGCGGCATAAGCAATTGTAGAATAAATATTCCATTCTATAATATCACTTGAGTAATCAATCCCAAGTTCTTCTAGTGCAAATGCAACTGCGCCTATCCCAGCAAAACCCTCTAATAGTTTCAGTGTCATAATTTAAACCTCATATTATTTATTTCCATTTCTATTTTATTATAGTAAATAATTCTAAAAAAACCACCTAATAATTAGGCAATCCAGTAATTAGGATATCCTCATCAATTTCATCTAAGAAGTGAGATTCTTTAACTGAAAGAGACAAGTCATATCCGTTTTGGAACTCTTCATTTTCAAGTTTGATATATTCAGACGGAGCTTTAACAGTAATATCACGATTACTTTCAAAATCAAGTAGAGCAATATTGAATAGGTTATTAACATCTTTAAGTAACGAATCAATAAGAGACTTAACTCGCTCTGGAGTCCAGACAAAGAAACGTTGAAAGTCTGGGATAAAGTAATTCCCCTTCTCAATTTCATAGTTTTTTTATTATATCTTATTATAACAATATTTTAAAAAATTGTCAAACAAAAAAAGAGCATAATTAGCTCTTTTTTATAAAATCTTAGCCAAATCTAATTATTCTTTAATAATACTAGATTTCGCTTTATCTGCTTCAGCAATATGTTTATTAATGTATTTATAATTCAAGAAATCATCAAAGTCTTGATACTATCCAGCAAGGAAATCTTCTTCACTTACTGTGTCCAGATATTCAGAATAATCATAGAAATATTCTAATGACTCTCCATACCCTTGCCAGTTATCAACACCACCAGATTCTAATGCAACTAGAGTATCTTTAGAGTTAAGATACTCGTCATCACCAAATCCGTTTTCTTCTTTGAATTCTTGAATAGCATCACCATAAGATTGCCAGTTATCAACACCACCAATCTCTAGTAGCTCAAGCTTTAATTCTTCTTTGAATTCTTGTTTAGTTTTCATATAATGAACCTCTTTCTATATATTAATTATTACAGTTTAATTGTATCACTTTTTCTCAAAAAGTTCAATTACTTCTTCTATTTCTGATTTAGTAGGAACTTGTGCATTGTTAATATGTTTAAATGAATCAATGAACTTCCCTAAATATGAAACAGGAATATATGTTGCGTCAGATATGTATTCACCATCAATATCATAATATACGTCATAGTTTGGGAGTTTCCAGACAATATGACTATATGGTGCAGCCCAGATGATGTCGCCACCAAACGTGTCTTTTAACATTAACGCAAAGAAATAACAATATCCACGTCTATAGTGTTTTCTTATCTCCTCGGGGTTTGCACTATTATCATAAATATTATCAATGAATGATTCTATTTCGTTTTTTAATTCTTCTTTACTTTTCATAGTGGTTCTTCTTTCTGTTTGTTTTTATTTTACGTCTTAATTATATAAAAAAGGCAGAACATTCTATTATGCACTACCTTTTTGTCTATTATATTTTTAGATATATGCGACGAGCAGGGTTCGAACCTGCGACCTACGGATTAAAAGTCCGTTACTCTACCAGCTAAGTTATCGTCGCATCATATTGGCAGGATTTACTTTTTACCTGCAATCACTGTAATAATTCAGTTTTACACGTTTGTTTGCAGAGAGGTCAATACTCTCAATGAAATGGGTTGTGAACCAATTGTTTCATCATCTTCCGTAAAAAAGATAACGTTAATTGTCGATTTTAGCAAGTCGCTTCCTTGAATTTTTATAGTTGCTTTTCATCACAACATCAACGATAAACTGTTCGGCTTATTTAATTTCAGATTTACGATATGTTTCTTACTCTTAATTAACAGCAAACCCTGAAGGAAGGGCACTCTATAGTTACTAAATGTTGCTCGTATCTTCTACTGAATTGTTATCCATTAGACTGCTTTATCTGTATTTGCATTTCAGCAAACGAGAAGTACGACCATAACCCAATTACTAAGTTTTTTGCTAACAATTAGATGTCAATAGCTTTACATCTAATGTCCAGGGAGACTCACTTCCTGACACAACATTTATCACTTCCTGGTGCGACTATGGAATATAACTTGTACGGGGTCATATTCATTTGTCATAGGTGTGAGGCGGTATCACACACACTTGCCAACTACCAAAATTTTATTTGCGTAGTTTCCATTTCATACCATTCACATATATCTTATAGCTTGTCGCCAAGCATCAACTACAAACAAGATAACTCGTATAACGTGATACCCCATACCAAGGGCATTCCACTCAAAAGTGTCAACGCTAATTCTTGCCGATACTGAATGTACGTGCTGAGTTCATTACAATGAACCAAGTTCCCTTGCAGACCCAAGGTCTACTAATGACGGACTCTTTTGAAATCCGTGTTAACCCGACGTGTGCTGGGCAGTTAGCTACACGCTTCAATTAATATAGTTAATTAAAATTAACCAATCAAGGTGACAGGTCTCGAACCTGCGACGTCACGGTCCCAAACCGTGTGCTCTACCAACTGAGCTACACCCTGATAAGAATTGCAATATATCACTGCAATATGTGATACTAAGAATCTCATTCTCGTATCTATATATATTATAGCACAACTTTTAAAAAAGTCAAGAATTTTTATAAAAAATAATATATTTTTATGGACAAGGTAATAATTCCATAATCTACTCAAAAAAGTCTTACATTTACTATATATAGTATAGCATAAATTTATTAAAAATGTCAAGTATTAATTCCAAAATATTTTATTCCTGATTGAAGATTTTGGTGGTGTTGTAAAATCAATAAGTGATTTAAACCCAACTACTACTACTTCTTTATATCCTTTGGAAGTTGGAACTAAAACTTTAGTTCCAACTTTTGTTTTTAAATTGTTGTTATTGTAATAGTAACATTTGTTATTCCCAGAAAATTTAACAACAGCAACATCTTTACTTTGTACATCTTTACAAAGAATAGATGTTAAACCTTGATATGAATTATAACTAATTATTTCAACTGTGTGAATTTTATTTAATTCATTTAACTCATCAATTGCAAATGTATTATTTTTTTTATTATCTTTAAATTCGTAAAACATAACAACTCCTTCTTTTACTTTAATTTTTTAAGAGATTTTAAGTCTCATAATATGAGTAAGGTAACAGTTCATAATTTACTCAGTATTCAGAAATTAATCTTATCTTTTTAAAATAAAGAAACTGGTGTAATTTTCCTAAAAAGGAGAATGACTGGATTTGAACCAGCAATATCTGCATTCACAGTGCAGTGTGTTAGCCATTTCACCACAAACTCCAGAAAACTCACAATTGGTCACCCGTGAGTGGCAATATGACGAAAGTCTTTCTCATATCTTTAATTATTATAGCACAAATTATATTTAATTGCAAACAAATGAAATATAAATAACAGAGCCACTTTTAGTTTGGTCTGTGGACTGAAAGTTTTAGTGCACTTATTACATTCTAATTAAACTTTTCACAAAATACGTCTTATAGGAATCGAACCTATCACCTCTAATTTGTAAGAATAGTGCTCTACCAACTGAGCTAAAGACGTAAAATTAAATTGTATGGAGCCTATCAGACTTGAACTGACAACTTCTATATTGCAAATATAGCGCTTTCCCAATTAAGCTAAAGCCCCCCAATAGCTATAAAATAGCTATATCGAAATAGGTCTTATCCTATAATGCCACTATGGGCCTCTTTTATTTAAGCTTCGCATTTAAAGGTAGTGAATCACCTTGTTTTTCAACAAACTCACCCAACAGGACTCGAACCTGTGACATTCTGATTAACAGTCAGACGCTCTACCAACTGAGCTATAGGTGAATAAAAGCCCACTCAAAGAAAGAAGGGAAAATTGAGTGAGCAACAGGCTTTCAAGGAGTCGAACCCTGAGTAACTGGTCTGGAATCAGTTGTGTTACCATTACACTAAAAACCCATATTTAAGAAAGAATTATTTGTTAACTTTCTATATTAATATTATAGCACACTATTTTAAAAAAAACAACTACTAAATTAAATTTATTCAAAAAAACACACTATTTTTTAGTGTATTTTTCATTTTCTTAAATATTTTTCAGAAAATCTACCAATAGCATATCATCACGTTTTAGCTCAACATTCTTCCACTTTTTTAGAAGATTTCTAGTATCAAACCCGTGTTTAACAACAACAGCAAATCCTGTAACAGTTTCAGAAAATTCAATTTCTTCATCAGTTAAATTAGATTCATTTTTAATATCTGAAATAAATTCAGGAATTAATTCTTTCTTTTCATCAAAATCAAATAACCATTTGAATTCACTTGCATTTTCTTTTTTTGCTGCAACACTTGCTACACGTTGTGGATAAGATGCTGGAGAAATTTGAGGATTATTTAACAAATAATGAATAAATGCCTTGTTTATTTTATCACTATCTCTACTATTTACAGAAATATAGAATCTAGATGTTTCACCAGATAGTCCTTGTTCTGACCAATTTTCAAATTCATCAATAAGTGTTTTATCATCTTTATCTTTTGTAGTTAGAAATGTTTTAGAACGTTGTTTGAAGTGTTCCAAATGTTTGTTGTCTTTATTTCTTGAAGTAAATAGAACAACTTTTAAATTTTCAGTCATATTAATCTTCTTTCTTTATTTTATATTTATAGTTAAATTATAGTATGTATTTGTCCATTTGAGTAAAAGAAGTAAGAAAAAAATCAAGAAAAATTAAGAAATTTTGGAAAATGAAAAATTTAAAATTAAAGAAAGGGATATGTTGAAAAAAAATACCAATCATTACATTAATCTTCAGTTTTAATATTAATGTCTGCATTTTGTCCAGTAAGAGTTACCTTAGCTTCTGCATCTGCATTTGTTTTAGCAATAACTTCAGCTTCTAATTTTTTTTGTGCAATTTTAACTGATTTTTCTGCAACAATTGCTTCTTGTTCAGCTTTTCTTGTGTTAGCAAGACCCTCTGCTTCAATTACAGCCGAAGGTTTAGCAAAAGCTCCCTGACCACGAAAAACTTCATATTCTAATTCCTTAAGTAATATAACAGGTATTTTATATGAAGAAATTAAGATTCCTAAAACAATAAGAATAACTAAAACAATTGCTCCTACAATAAATAATATTTATTACCTCTTCTTCAAGAGTATATATCTCTGAACTTTAGATGAACCAGTAAAATCATCTACTAAATTATCATCAATAACATTCTCAACTACAATATCATCAGAAATATTAAGGTCTTCTAATGCTTTTGCTTTTATTGGAATTAAACCTTGTAGTGTTTTAGCTGTAACAATTGAAGTATCTCCTGCTGATAAATTAACAGGTATTTTGATTTTCACATCTTCTTTTAACAACAGTTCTGATAACTGTTGAATACCATCTTTAGCCAATATGATATACACTCCTTTTTTATATTTAGCTTGTGTGCTATGTTATTAATTATAGCATAAAGTTATTTTAATGTCCATAAATATATTGAAGAAGAAATAGAAAATAATTCTAAGATTAAATTAAAAACACACTAAAATCTAGTGTCTTTTTTTATATATAATGTAGTCTATTAGACTTGAAATAACAAAACTACTAAGTATTGGAAGTATATTGATTTACCAATTAAAGTCTCTTATTTTTATTTGAAAAATATTCTAATTCTTCTTGTTTTTCAAGTTCAATAACTTCTTCTGGTTTATTTTTGTTTGCTCCGTGAATGATTGCCAAGGGCATTAAACCAATAATAATTAACAAAATAAATAGTATAATAAACATTTTATTCCACCTTTAATATTATAACTGCCAGAACTGGGTTCGAACCAGTACTTCAAGATTCAAAGTCTTACGAGCTACCAATTACTCAATCTGGCAATAAATTACATTCTAAATTATAGAAAGAAGGGAAAATAATTTAGAATGTAAATCCCCCTAGAAAGATTCGAACTTTTAAACCATAAAGGTAAGGTGTTTTAAGCACCTTGTGTATGCCAATTCCACCATAAGGGGTTAAACTAACTTTCTTTAATTATTATAGCACAAACAGTTTAATAAATCAATAAAAAAACTTTTATTTTTAATATTTTTTTTAAATAACAAAAAAAGCTGGTTCTGTTTTAGCAGCCCTCAAAATATAATCACTTGACAGTTTACTTTTAAATTCTTTTACATCATCAATTTTTTTTGCATAACCACCATACAAAGCAATCATATTATTATTTTGTTTTTTATAATTCATTTGTTTATTCATTTCTCTATTTAACATCAATTACTATATTATTATCAGTAACTGTTTTTGTATATTTGCCATACATACCATATCTTTCTTTGTGAGTTTTAGTTACAATGATTTTACCAAAAGATACACCTGGAGAAACAAGTTGATATGTTTCAACTATTGGATTATCTTTAGAAAGATAAGTAGGTTTATTGTTTAATCTTTTATTAACAATATTTCTTTGAATATCATTAGGATTTACAGATTCAACTTTTAAATTATTATTTTTATTAATAAGATTCTCACCTGTAACTCTATATATACAGCGAAGGTTGAGTTTCTTAATATTGTTTCTGTGGTAATTTTAGCATTTTTACCTCTTAAATATATAATATTAATTATATAAAAATATCCCAAAACATCCTGCTTTCTTCTAAATTAAATTCAGAATCACTATTTAAATATACATTCCAAAGAATTGTTTTTGCTAAATTAAAATTAGCTAATAAAGTTTTCATTTCATTCCAATTTTTATTATAATAATCAATATTTTTAACTTCAATTAGAAGAGTTTTATTCATAGAAAACATCCTCCTAAAAAAATAACAGCTAAACTTAATTAGCTGTTTTTAACGGAGTGAGTGGGACTCGAACCCACACATCGAGTTAACGAATGAAAGTTTTCAAAACTCCCCTGATACCAATTACATTCTACCACTCCAAAGTGTCTGTTTTCTCAAATCTGTAGGTAAAAAATGTATTTCAACATTCCTTTTACTGTATTACAACCCTTTGATAGTTTCCAGACAAACTATATTCACATTTTTATCAGTTAACAAAGTTTGAGCAACACTCTTCAGGTAAGCCTGATTATTACTTTTTGTTTTAGCTAAACGCTTGGCTGTTGTCAAACAGCCCTGCTCAATTATAAAAATGTTTTTGGAATTTCACCAAGTGGGATTACAGGAATCGAACCAATGCCTCTTGCTTCCACAGCAAGTATTCTACCTCTAAACTAAATCCCTAACAAATCATCTGAATTACAATAATATTACGAGTGTTATTAACATTTCAATGCTTTCATATTTCACTCTCGTAAAATGAAATACTACGGATTGTACGGGGCTCGAACCCGTGACCTCTTGCGTGACAAGCAAGCGAGAACTCCAACTTCTCCAACAACCCAAGATAACGATAGCCAACTTCATAACACTATCTATCACAAATAATAAAACTATTATTCATTTTAATACAATAAGTAAACTTTTTCTTTGTTACTTATAGCATTTAAGATAAGGAGTGAAAGGGAATCGAACCCTTAGTACAAATAAATGTACACTTGTTTAGCAAACAAGCTAGACCTACCAATAGTCAAGTCACTCCATTATTTCAAAAACTCAATATTTAAAGCAGAAATATATTTTATATTATCGTCATCATCTAAAACCTTTGCGTGTAACAAATGGTCAATATGACCTCCTGTATATATATCAGATTCAATTTGTCTCTCTTCAAATCCTAAAAATTTATATACTTTGCCATCCTCGATATTTTTAATCAATTTCATATTAATTTTTTCCTTTCTTTTAAAAAGAATGCCGATACGAGGACTTGAACCCTGAAGTATTCACATTACAAGTGTGACCCGTTGCCAGTTACGGTATATCGGCTTAAAATAGCAGAGACTATTAGACAGAATGAAAAAAACAGACTCTACTATTAATTCAGGGAGTGGGGGTCGAACCCACATTGACCGATAGAAAGTCGGTTTTCCTGAACCATTAGAAGATGGAGCCAAAATATTTAAAACATACCTATTGATTTGTATGTAATGGGGGTGATAGGATTCGAACCTATTCAGTCAATTGACAACGGTTTTACAGACCGCCACAGCTCTCCAACTCTGTCGCACCCCCAGAAATAATATCTTGCTAGAGATATTAGAGCCTTCTTTTATTTAATTAAAGAGTAAACTCTTTTGTTTTTGTATCTATATATATAATAGCACATTTTTTTACAAAAATCAACAAAAAGAACCAATAAAAATTACCTGTGCAACTTATGACCAAGGCACAGTTTGGGTCTTACGAACACAACGCATTTAAACAGAAAGTGTGTTCACAAAACGCCATCAAGTGATGGTATCAATACATTAAATATGTTAAATTTGAAAAATAATAATGTTGCAATCTATACATCAAAAGTAAAAGAACCAACTATAAATATTAAAGAAATAGAAATAAGCAAAATGGTTTTAAATATTAAAAAGAACCCAATATTTATTTTTGGATTTGAAGATGTAAAAATGCAATCAATACAAAAAGTTAAAATTCCTGTTTCTTATAAATTCAAAAATGAAAATAATATAAAAGTTGTCTTGAACAAATAAAGAAAAAACACTAATATTCTTAGTGTTTTTTTGTTTTATAATTTGAAATAATATTATAAATTTCTTTTTTTGTAACAGTCATTTTAAAATATCCCTTCTTTATTCAAGAAAACTTTCTCTTGATAAGCCGAGAATTTCTAAGTCCTTGTCTGTTAATTTATTAAGAACAACATTAATTTTCTTTTTGTCTTGATAAATATGTGCTTCTTTAGATGTAGTAAAAACAGGTCCAATTTCAGTAAAATTAGCTTGTTCATCTTTACTATATTCAGAAGCAGCCTCAATATTTGTAAAGTATGCAAGGGTTTCTTTATTACCACCCCAACCATCTGTACCATTATTCCAACGTTCTACTTTATATAATTTCATAATTAAATTCTTCTTTCTGTTTTAAGTTTATATATTACAAAGTAATTATACTTTTAAAACAAAAAAAGAAGCAAATTAATGCTCTTTTTTTATATAATTCATATTAATAGCAATAACAGGACTTGAACCTGTGGCACAACCAGCTTCACCGTTAAATTTATCTACTAATGCTAATACTTCTTCAAATGTCATTTTACCACCTATGTCCTTAATCCTTTTGTTTTTCTTATTACGTGAAATAAATAGAATAACTTTTAAAATTTAAGACATTCTTCTTTCTTTTTTTAATTTTTTTTGATTATTATTGTATAACCTTCGTCCGAACTGTAATTTCTCCAGTGTAATCTTGGAATATTACCGTTCTTACAAATCCGACCCTCTTACCTTCAATGTCGAACGTTTTCACGTCCTTTATTGTTTCAAAAGTATCAATATCCAATACTTTTGTTTTTTCAAAAATTTCTGTTGTCATAATGTTTTCCATCTTTCATATTTATTTTTTTACATATATTAATAGTTTTTTCTTGACTAAAATATAGTTTATTGCTATAATATATTTAGAGCGTTACTCATACGGCTCAAAAATAAAACAATGAGGTAAGAAATTATGAACTCAAATATTAAAACAATTAAACTTGGACTAAGTAAAGCATTTAACCCAAAAACAATAGTCAGAGAACTGATTACATTAAATAAAAATGATTATATCATTTTGGGTATAATGTTATTTGCAACAGTTGGAAGTTTTTTATTTTCAAATAGTTTTACACTGTTATCTTTTATTAATTTAGTGGTAAGTGTAACAACTGCATTAAGCCTAATTTTGGTTGATAGAGGGAGATTAACAAACTACTTTTGGGGTTTAATAGGTTCTGCATTTTGGTTAGTAACGGCACTTCAAAATCAACTATTTGGAGATGTGGCAAGTCAATTCTATTATGTTGTTATGCAATTTATTGGAATTTTTGTTTGGTTTAAAAACACTTCTTCTGAAAATAAAGAAGAAGTGTCATCACAAAAAATTCCTTTATTAAAAGGTTTGGCTATTTTTGCTTTAGTTGTGGTACTTTATTTATTAGTATTGTTTCAATCACACAAATTACAAGGTAATCAAATTTTTCTAGATTCTGCCCTTTTACCTTTGGGGATTGTGTCTCAAATTTTAATGACTAAAGGATATCGTTCTCAATGGCTTGGTTGGATTGCAATCAATGTAATAAATGTTATTGTTTGGTTTGGTCAAGTCCAAAGCAGTGGTATGGAAAATATCAGTATGTTGGTATTGCAAATTGTAATGTTGATTAATTCTATTTATGGATTAATTATTTGGTACAAAAAATCAAAAGAAAACGAGGTAAAATAGATATGTCAAACCTAAATAGAACAAAATTAAATCATAAAAAAATTGGTGTTGTTTTTGGAACATTTGCTCCACTACACCTTGGACATCAACAAACAATTTATAAAGCAGCAGCAGAAAATGATGGTGTTGTTGTGATTGTTTCAGGATATAAAGGAGACCGTGGTGATAAAATTGGTCTGAATTTAGAGAAGAGATTCCGTCTTTTAAGAGAAACATTTCAAGATGAAAGTGATATTCGTATTCAGTACATTGATGAAACAAATATTCCAAAATATCCAGATGGATGGAGTGTTTGGACTAAATTACTTGAAGAAAAAACATATTCTTATATTGATGATGAATCTTCAAAGGATTTTACTGTTTATGTTGGAGAGGAAGAATATAAAGATAAATTAAATGAATTTCTTCCTTCAAATTGGAAAGTTATCATTTCTAACCGAAAAAATATTCCAATTTCTGCCACTGAAATTAGAGAAAACCCAATTAAACACTGGAATTATATTAGTAGAACATTCAGGGCTCATTTCACCAAAAAAGTACTTGTGGTTGGTTCAGCATCAACTGGAAAATCAACACTTGTTAGACGTTTGGCAAGGTCATTTGGTGCTCCATTCTCTGAAGAATATGCTAGAACCTATGAGGAAGAATTTAATATTGATGATAATGAATTACGTGTTCAGGATTATTTCCACTTTATTCAAGGACAATTTGATGCCAATAGAAATGAACTTAAATCTCCTTCAAATCAAGGTTTAGTAATTTTTGACACAGATGCAATTGTTACACGTGTTTATTCTGAGTTATATTTAGAAAAAGATGAACAAGAAAAATTAGAACCATTTTTCCAAGAAATGATTAAAAAAGAAGAATTTGATTTGATTCTTGTCATTCCACCAATTACAAAATATGTAGATGATGGATTTAGAGCTATGGAATGGGAAGACAGCCGTTTTGATTTTCACAATTCATTGCTTAGACAATTAAAGGAATTTGGTTTTGAAGGTAAAATTGTTTTATTAGATGATAATGATGAAGATGGTGGTTATTACAAACGCTATATCCAGTCAATTAAAGAAATTAATAAATTAGATAAAGAAATTTCAGTTCCTATCTTATTTTAAGAAGCAAAACATTTTGCTTCTTTTTTCTATTACTATTCTAACAATTAATTGTCATTTAATTATTTTTTTGTTATAATCTGATAGAGGAACCATATGGAATAGCTCATCTCTGTCCAAAAACAAAGGACAGCTTTTCAAAACAAGGCTAAATGACGTAATGTTAATAGCAAGGTCTTTATATTTTTCTAAAAACAAATCTTTGGATAAACGCATTGACTTCTTAAACTGACATAACAATAGTGCGTTTCATTCATTCAAAAGCCCAAACGCCATCATCACCAAACTTGTCCTTGATAATACCATATTTAAACTTCATATTTAATCCATCCTTCTTTTTTCTTAATTTTTTTTTAATTTTATTACAAATTAATTATATCACAAAAACACTAAATTAATAGTGCTTTCTGTGTAACGTATTTAATCTTTTTTAATTGAAGAGACAAATAACATATCATCTCTTTTTAATTCAACATCTGAACCCCACTTATCCATAAGTTTACGTGTGTCAAATCCGTGTTTAATAACAACGGCATAGCCATTAGGAGTTTTTGTAGTTTCAATTTCATCTAATTTTAATCCAGATTCCGTGATAATATCATTAATAAAATTATTCAACTCTTTTTCACTATTTAAATCAAAGTCAAATAACCATTTATGTTATAATACATTTTCTAGACGTGCGGCAATTGAAGCTGCACGTTGTGGATATGAAGCTGGAGATATATAATCAATTTTGCTAAATAAATAGATAGAGAATGCTCTATTAATTTTTAAAGGGTCTCTTAGGTTTACTGAGATATAAAATCGTGAAGTTTCACAATCAACGC
>RRZT010885215.1_pt1 | contig 25921 bp, 22 predicted proteins | sample 2165551 | NCBI WGS metagenome assembly RRZT01 (sample SAMN10456910, study PRJNA506462) | wastewater metagenome | biome: wastewater; feature: sludge; material: wastewater sludge; isolation source: wastewater sludge with Escherichia coli K12::gfp cells carrying plasmid... | place: USA: Moscow, Idaho... | reverse complement strand
TGTTTTACATCTTTACTCAAATTTGCCATTTGTTAAGCATTTTGAGTATTGTTTTTTGTAATCCTTGTAATTTGCTTTAAAGGATATGTAGTTTCTTCAAGACTTGCTGATTGTACATTTGCTTTTTGAGCTAGATTATCTATACTTTTACTCATCTGAATTGAAGAGTTTTCAAGTAAATTACCATTTTCTAGATTCTGTTTTGCATTAGAATTTAATTCAGCACCAAGTTTATTTATTCTTTGCATAGTTAGAAGCATTTTCCCTTTTAGTTTAGGATTTATTTGCATCTGTTTTCTATAATCCTGTTCAGAATAAAGTCCAACAATTTCAACTAAATCTTCCATATTTTTATTAGCTTTTTCTAGCATATTATTTACAATATTTTTTAGCGTATAAATCATCGGATTAGATGTAGTAGAGTTTATTTTTGAAGTATAAATACCTTGAGATACCTTGTCAAGAGCAATTACTATTTCACCCATAATATGCATATCATCTTTTCTTATTTTGTCATATTTACTAACATAATTATTTAATTCTCTTAATATAATACCAATATCGTCATTTTTTATATATTTTGCAACTCTAATATGATTTGTTTTAAAAAATACAAAATCCATTAAATCTTCAATATACTCTTTAACTCTATCTATTCCTCCTACAATTCTTTGCATCGAATAAAAACTAATATAACCAACAATAATTGCAAAAAATATATTTAATGCAATTATTCCTGAAATTTTATAATCACTTAATATTGCAAAAATACTAATAGATATAAACCCTATTTGACTAAGAATCATAATTATTAAGATTCTATATTTAGTTGAAATATTTATAAGCACTTCTTCTCCTCTTTAAATTTAAACTAAATATTCTGGTTTGTGTAGATGATAACCTTGTGAATAATCAATATTTAACTCATTCACTTTTTGCATAACTTCTTCGTTGTGTACAAATTCAGCTACGGTTTTAATATTTAAAACTTTTGCAAAGCTATTTATCGTTTTTATTGCTAACTCTACATTCTTGTCATTTGATATATTTTTTACTAATGAACCATCTATTTTTATAAAATCAATATTTAATTTGATTATATATTCAAAATTTGAATATCCAGTTCCAAAGTCATCTATTGCAATCTTACAACCTAAATTTTTTGCTTTTTTTACAAATTCATTTATTAAACCAAAATCATCAATAGCTTCACTTTCGACTATTTCAAAAGTTATTTTTGAAGCTGTATTTGTTTTTTTAATATTTTCAAAAATATAGTTTATTGTATTTTCATCTTTTATATCTTCAACTGTAAGATTTATATTAAATTCGCAATCTTTATCTTTAAAGTAGCTACAAGCTTTTTTTACTAATGCTTTTGTTAAATCTAGATATAAATTTGCTTTTTTTGAAACTTCTAAGAAAGTATATGGAAGTAGTATTTTATTATCACTTGTTTTTAGTCTCATTAAAGTTTCATATTTTTCTTCTTTTGTGATATTGTTTACAATCTTTTGTCCATAAACAAGTATATTATTTTCTAAAATTGCATTTTTTATTATTTCAATTAATTCTTTATTTCTTTTAATTTTTTCATATTCTTCTAGATGTTGTTCTAAAAATAGTATTTTTTTATTTTTATTTTTTGCTAAATTCATTGCAAATTCAACTGCTATAAGAGGATTCTCAAAAAAATTCTTAGAAGCAACAGCCATAAAAATTGATAGTGAAAAATTATATTTTTCTACAACTATTTTTTTTGTTTCAATTTTTTCTAAAATATTGTTTAATAATTCTGGTAAAGACTCTATCAAACTATTTTTTAATACTAAAATTGCAAAGATATCATTTGAAAGTTTGTAAAAATTTAATCCAAAGATATCTAATTTTTGTAAATTTTTTGCAAACTCTTTTAAAACTAAATCTCCTATTTCATAGCCATAAAATTCATTTATATCTTTGAATTTTGCAATGTCTATTAGAACAATTGAAGCATCTTTAGTATCTTTTAAATCACTTATTAATTTTTGTCTATTTGGGAGTTTTGTTAAATCATCCATATATTGTTCTTGAATGATTTTTTCTTTTTCATAAATTTGTGTTATATCATGTCTTACTGCTATAAATTCAATTATTTCATTATATTTATCAACGATAGGAACAATTGTCGTATCTACATAATATGGATTCCCATCTTTCTTTTTATTTACTATTACTCCTCTAAATATATTTTTATTTAAAATAGTTTTCCAAAGATTTTTAAAGAAATCTTTACCCATACTAGGATGCCTTACAATATTGTGATTTTTACCTATAAGTTCTTCTTTGTTGTATCCAGAAATTTCACAAAATTTATTATTTACAAAAGTTATTTTGCCCTGTTTATCTGATTTTGAGACAATAGAACTTTCATCTATTGCATTTTTATATTCATTTAGCAAAAACAGTGTATCTACGAAATCATCTTTATTTATATTTTGTTCTTTGAAAATACTATCTATTTCATTTAAATAAGTTTTCTTCTTCTCTAGTTGAAGATTTTTATTTTCTAACTCTTTTTCTAATTTTCTTAATTCATTTCTATTTAACCATTTTGCTAAAAAATACTCTTTATTATCAAAAGTTATTTTTTTTAGTAGTACTTCAACAAATAAATCTTTGTTTTTTACAGTTTTATATAACCAGTTAAATCTTACTTCGCCTAAGTTTTTACAAATTTCTAAATATTCTTTGAATTTTAAATGAGATAAAGTACCATCAGGTTGATATGCAGGAATGATTTCAAAAGGATTTAATGTTTTAAAATCATCAGTTGATTTTAACTCTAAGAATTTCGCAAGCTCATTATTACAGGCTATAAATTCTTTTGAAGTAAAAATAATCATAGCTTCATTAGAATTCAAAAAACTATATTTATATATTTCTAAATTATCTATTTCTTTATAATTTTCTGTCATCTAAAACCTTCAAAAATTTCATTATTCTAAAATAATATTATCACAACACTATTTATTTAAGTGCTCAAATAATACCAAAATAATTTTTTAAAGTTAATGGAAATGGCTTTAAAATGGGAAAAAATTATGAAATTGTATATTAATAATCAAATAAATTATGTTAAGGAATTAAAATCCTTAACTTTATTATTTACTGAACACTTCTTTTAAAATTGAGCTAGTTTGTTCAAGAGGATTTTTTCTAATACCAGCTTCTTTTTGAGCTATCATAGAAAATAGTCCGTCCATTGCTTTTTCTGTAATATAGTCATCTAAACTTTCATTATTATTTCCAGGTACATATGAATCAACACCAAAATTTTTTGCTAGTCCTGTAATTGAGCTGTTTCCTACTAAACCTTTTGCACTATTTTGATAAAAATTATTTGCAACATCGTAATATTGTGCAACGTTGTTTGTTTTCATAGACTCTTGAACTATTGGTTTTATCATAGCTTTAAGTTCATTTGAACTATTTTTCTTAAAATATTCTGTTGCTGCATTATCTTTTCCACTTAAAATAGTTTGAGCATCATTTAAGTTCATTTTAGAAATGGCATTCATAAAAATATCAGCAGTTTTTGGAGCCGCTTTTGAAGCTGCTGCGTTCATAGAATTGATTAAATCATCGGCCATTTTATCACCACCAGCTTTTCTAATTACCCCTTCAACATTTTTTAAATTATCAGGTAGAGGTATTTTAACTTTATCACTATTTAAGTAACCATTATCTTTACCTAAAGTTGAAGTGGCATAAGTAACACCATTTTTTAAAGCCTCTTTTAATCCATTTGAAATAGTAGAATTATCTAAATTTGATTTTTGATTATTTCCTGTAGTTTCAACATTTTGTGGTATATTCTTTGCAACATCACTTGCTATTTGTTTTAAGTCAAATCCAAAACTAAGAGTTGAAAATAAAATTCCTGCAACTATAAATGATTTTTTCATAAAATTCCTTCGTAAAATAAATTACAAGATTATATTAAAATCTTATGTAAAAATTGTGAAAAGAAAAAAAATAATCTTTTTATACCATTTTGGATAGAATAAAGGCTTTATAGAAAAATTAGGATTTTCATGGAACAATTTATTCAAGATTGGGGCTATATAGCTCTTTTTCTATACTCTTTTGGTGGTGGTTTTTTAGCTTTAGCAATAGCTGGGGCTTTTTCATATGCAGGTGATTTAAATATTTATATAACAGTTATAGTTGCTGGTGTTTCAAATTTTATTGGCAGTCAATTTTTATTCTACTTTGCAAAATATAATAAATCATACATGGATGAAACAGTTAATAAACATAGAAGAAAAGTTGCCATGGTAAAAACTATGCTTAAAAAATATGGTTCATTTATGATATTTATACAAAAGTATATTTATGGAGTTAAGACTTTAGTACCCCTAGTTATGGGAATTTCAGCTTACAATCCTTTTAAATATACAGTTTTAAATGCTATTGCTTCTGCAATATGGGCTATAGTTATTGGTTATATTAGTTTTACTGCTGGAAAACTTCTTTTAAGTTTTGCAGATGATTTTAAGTATGTTGGTTTCTTCACTGTTTTATTAGTGCTAGGAATTTTAGTTTATAGTTTTAAAGACAAAAAAAAGGTTAAAAAACAGTGACATTTTCACAATTAGATATAAATAAAGATTTTATAAAAAATCTTGAAAGCTTAGGTTATATAAATCTTACACCTATCCAAGAGTTAAGTTTAAGTAGTAGTTTAAAAGGGAAAGATTTAATAGCAAGAGCAAAAACAGGTAGTGGAAAAACTGTAGCTTTTTCTTTGCCAATAGTTGAAAAATTAAGAGTAAAAGAGTTTAAGATTCAAGCTTTATTACTTGCTCCAACAAGAGAGTTAGCAAATCAAATAGCCCAAAATTTAAGACTTTTATTTAGACATGTTCATAATGTAAAAATTCTTACACTTTGTGGTGGGGTACCTTTTAAACCTCAAGTTGTTTCTTTAAGTCATCAAGCACACATTATTGTAGGAACTCCAGGAAGAGTTTTAAAGCATTTAGATGAAAAAAATTTAAATTTAGATTTTGTGGAAACTTTTGTTCTTGATGAAGCCGATAAAATGCTTGATATGGGATTTTATGATGATATAGAGAAAGTTTCAAGCTTTTTACCAAAAAATAGACAAACTATGCTATTTTCTGCAACATATACAGATGACATCAAACTTTTAGCTTCAAATATTTTGAATAATCCACTTTTTATAGAAGTTGAGAATGAAGAAAAAAATATTATAAAACAAGAATTTTATGAGTTAACTGAGAGTGAAAAAGCACAAAATATTAAAAAAATAATCAGAAGTTTTGAAGCAAAATCTACAATTATTTTTTGTAATCAAAAAATTACATGTGAAAAATTAGCAGATATTTTGTATGAAGATGGATTAGATATTTTAACTATGCATAGTGATTTAGAACAAAAACAAAGAGATGAGACATTAATCTTATTTTCAAATTCTACTTACCCTATATTAGTTGCAAGTGATGTTGCAAGTCGTGGTCTTGATATAGACGATGTAGATTTGGTTATAAATTATGATTTAGCACTAAATTCAAAAATTCATACTCATAGAATTGGAAGAACAGCAAGAGCAGGTAAAGGTGGAGTTGCAGTTAGCTTTTTTACAAAAGATGAACAAAATAGAGCTTTAGAATTCAAAGAAATATTTAATGATATTGAGTTTAAAGAGGCAAAAGTAATTCGAGATAATCCAAATTTTGAGATAGATTTAGGATTAAGAGCTATTTTTATAAATGGTGGCAAAAAACATAAGCTTAGAAAAATGGATATTTTAGGAAGTTTAACTGCTGGAATTGGTTTAGAAAAAGATGATATTGGTAAAATTGATGTATTAGATTTTTGTTCTTATGTTGCAGTAAAAAAAGATAAGTTAGATTTTGTTTTAGATAAATTAAATAAAACAAAAATTAAAGGAAAATATTATAACATATACGAAAAATAATAATTTTTTAATGAATTAATAGTAATGTGTAAAATTAAATAACTAAAGGCATGCTTTGTTTAAAAATAGACTTTTTTTGAAAATTATATCTATATTCACACTTCCTATACTTTTAATTTTTGTTTATAGTTCTTTTATAGTTTATCAAAAGAATATTATGTTTAAACAAGTTGAAATTATGAAAGACAATTTAGTCTTTGTAAAAAACATAAAAGAACTTATTTTTGCAATAGATAAAGAACAAAATGCTGTAGTAAAATATTTTTTAACTCAAAAAGACAAAGTTGACTTACAAAAAGAGTTTAAAAATAGTGATGAACTATACAATGAACTATTAAATACTGTAAAAATTTTAAATTTAGAATCAAAAGTTGAGAATCTAGATTATGATTTGAATAGAATAAAAGAGATAAGACAAAGTCTGGATAGTGAAAAATTAAATTTATATCAAATATCTGAAGCTTATAAATCAACTAAAAAAAATATTTTATCTTCACTTTTCTTTTCAAAACACTTTAAATATGCTAATAACTACAATCTTGATTTAAGTAAAATAGTTGATTTTTTATCTCATGATGAAAATTCAAAATATCTAAAAGAGCTTTTAAGTTCTTTACTTGAAACTATAGATAAAGAGACGAATCTATTTAAAGATGAGCTTTTAAATGATAAAAATATTTCTATACTATTTTTAATAATAGTATTTTTTACTATGGGGTCTTTATTTTTTGTTTTGAAAACTATAGTTTCAAAAGAGCAAGAAAGTTATTTAAAAATTAAAACATATAAAGATATTTATGAAATTTTAAGTAAGACGAATAAATTTTTAACTAAAACTTATGATAAAGAGTCTTTGTATCCAAATATTTGTGAAATTTTAGCTCAAAATGAGAATTTCAAGTTCGCATTTTTCTATGATGTTTCCGATAAAAAAATATATGCAAAAAATGGAAAATTAAAACAAATTATATCTTCTCAAGTAAATTATTATGAAGATATTTCACATGAAAATTTAGTATCAAAAACTGTTAAATGGCAAACAAATATTATTATAAATAATTTTTACGAAAAAAATTTATCAGTATTCTACAATGAAGCAAAAAATTTGAATATAAATTCAATGGCTACTTTTCCTATCAAAAAATTTGATAAAGTTGTCGGGGTTATGATAATTTATTCAACTCAAATTGGTTTTTTTGACAAGGAAGTTGAAGTATTATTTGATAAGTTGGTAAATGATATTAATCATTGTTTAGAAAAAATAAAGTATGAAGAACAAAGATTAGAGCAAGAAGATGAACTAAGGCTTTCTTCATATTCTTTTGATATTGCAGAGCCAATGTTAATAACAGACACTGAGGGACATATAGTTAGAGTTAATCAGGCATTTTGTTCTATTATGGGTTATACAAAAGATGAATTAATTGGAAGAAACCCAAGAATTTTTAAAACGCCACACCAAGATTATAAGTTTATTGAGGATATGTGGAATTGTTTAAGAATCAATGGATTCTGGACTGGTGAGTTATATAATAAAAAATCAAATGATGAAATAATTCCATTAAAAGGTACTATTACTGCTATAAAAGATAAGAATGGAAAAGCTACTCATTATCTAGGACAATATTTTGATATTGGAAAAATAAAGGATAAAGAGAAAGTTCTAGAGTATCAAGCAACGCATGATAATTTAACTGGTCTTCCAAATAGACTTTTACTAACAGATAGAATAGAGCAAGCTATTAGAAAGGTTACTAGACATAAGATAATAGGTGGTTTAATATTTATAGATTTAGATAATTTTAAAGTTATAAATGACACATTAGGACATGATATTGGAGATGCATTATTAATAACTGTTGCTAAAAAAATGAAAGAAAGCATAAGAGAAGAAGATACAGTTTCAAGAGTAGGAGGAGATGAATTTGTAATTTTACTTGATAATTTAGGTTCAACAAGAGATGAAGCTAGAAGAAATATCAAATATTTAGCAACAAAAATAAAAGATGCTTTAAATAGTATTGATTCTATAGAAGGTTACAAAAATATATCAACTCCAAGTATTGGAATAACTTTATTTAATGATGATAGTGTTAGTGTAAAAGATTTAATAAAACAAGCTGATACAGCAATGTATGAAGCAAAAAAACAAGGTAAAAATACAATAGAATTATTTGAGGATTAAAAGATTAGGGCGCTAATCTTTTAATTTCCCAAGAATTGTCTTCTTTAAATTCATATAAAAATCTATCGTGAAGTCTATCTTCCCCACCTTGCCAAAACTCAATTCTTATAGGTTTTATAATGTATCCACCCCAAAAAGATGGAAAAGGAATCTCTTTATTTAAAAATTTATTTTTCATTTCTTCAAATTTTTGTTCTAACAAAGCTCTTGAACTTATAACCTCACTTTGTCTAGAAACCCAAGCTCCAAGTTGGCTACCTTTTGGTCGACTTAAAAAATATTTTAAAGATTCAGCTTTTGATATTTTTTCAACACTACCTTCTATTTTAATTTGTCTTTCAAGAGGAAGCCATGTAAATAAAGCTGCTACTTTTGGGTTTTGATCTATTTGTTTTGCTTTTTTACTATCATAGTTTGTAAAAAATACAAATCCTTTTTCACTAAAATATTTTAATAATACAGTTCTTACACTAGGCATCATTTCATTTCCAACCGTTGCAAATGTAAAAGCGTTTGGTTCCAATAAATTTTCATTCATCGCATCATTAAACCAAATTTCAAATTGCTTGAAAGGACTTTTATTTAAATCATTAATATCAAGATTTTTTGTAGTATATTTTCCTCTAATATCTGAAATATCCAAAGCTTCTCCTTTGTTTTAGTTTATTCTAGCCAAATATTAATTATATTTTATATTTTGTTAAATTAAAGAAGATATAATCGATTAAATAATGTATAAAGGATTTGGAAATTGCCTAATTTTGAGCTTGAAGAGTTAATAAAAGAATTAAAAAGAGAAAATTATATTTTAAAACAATATTATAAAGCTGCAGAAGAAACAAATATAGTATCAAAGGGTGATTTACAAGGAAACATAACTTATGCAAATGATAAATTTGTTGAAGTTTCTCAATATATTAAAGAAGAAGTTATGGGGAAATCTCATAGCCTTTTAAAAGGTGAAGAAAGTAAAGAAAAATTTGACGATCTTTGGGAAACTATTAAAAGCAAAAAAAGTTGGAAAGGGTTACTTAGAAATAGAAAAAAAGATGATTCTTTTTATTTTGTAGATAATGTAATAACACCAATTTTAAATGAAGATGGAACTATTTTTGAGTACATATCATTTAGGCATGAAGTAACTGATTTAGTGGAAAAAACAGAAAAATTAGAGAGGGCTTTAAGAGAAGATATTGTTACAAAAATTTCAAATAGATTTAAACTATTGGAAGATATTACTGCTTTTTCAAAACCTTCGATTGCTATTATAGATATAGTAAATTTTAGTTTAATAAATGATTTATATTCCCATAAAAAAGGAGATAAACTTCTTCAAACTATTGCGAAACGATTAAAAAAAGAGTTGATTAACTATAAAAATTATAGTGTATATAGAGTTCATTCTGATGAATTTGCTATTTTGGGTAATTTTGAAGATAGAGAGGATTTTATAAAAAATATAAAAAATATTTTAAAATCAGTAACAAAAGAACCTATAAAGTTAAGGGATAAAAATATTTATGTTGATTTTAAATATGTTTTTTCATTCGAAGATAAAAAATATTTATTAGAGAGTGCTAATATGATGAAAAAGCATTCTCAAAAGTTTAAATATGAGATTATATATAGCAAAGATTTGCAACTTGAAAAATTTTATGAGAATAATAGGATTTGGGCAGTAAGAATAAAGAATGCATTAAATGATGATAGAATAGTTCCTTTTTATCAGGCTATTTATAATACAAAAACAAAAAAAATAGAAAAATATGAATGTTTAGTTAGATTAATTGGAAAAGATGGAAAGGTCTATTCTCCATTTTATTTTTTAGATATAGCTAAGAAATCTAGACAGTATTTATTGATTACAAAAAAAGTAATTGAAAAATCTTTTGAATATTTTAAGGATAAAGATTTTGAATTTAGTATAAATCTAACTTTGGAAGATATAATTGATAAAAATATGAGAGAATTTATCTTAAAAAAACTACATGAATACAATATTGGACATAAAGTTGTTTTTGAAATAGTTGAAAGTGAAGAAATAGTTGACTTTGATGAAATAAATGAATTTATTGCAAACGTAAGAGAACTTGGATGTAAGATTGCAATTGATGATTTTGGAAGTGGTTACTCAAATTTTGCATATTTGATTAAATTAAAAGCTGACTATATAAAAATTGATGGCTCATTAATTAAAGATTTTATTACAGATACTAATTATTTCAATATTGTAAAAACAATTTTAGAATTTGCTAAACTTCAAAATATTAAAACAGTTGCTGAATTTGTATCTCAAAAAGAGATTCTGGAAAAAGTTACTAGTATGGGAATAGATTATGCTCAAGGTTTCTATATACATGAGCCAAGTAATAAGATTTTGATTTGAAAATACTTAAGAGATAAATCTCTTAAGCGTTTGTAAGTTTAGCTAATTTTAAAATTACAGCTTTTGCTGCATCTTCATTTAGTGCTTTTTCATAAGTAGTAAGAATTTCTCTAGCTAAAATATTTGCTCCAAGGTGTTGGAACATAATTCTCATTGCTTGAAGACCTTTTTGTCCTCCACCACCACTGTGTGTTGCAAGTGCCACATCTTTATCATCAAAAGCATCTCTCCAGTTTTTTGTTGCTCTTGAAGTCCAAGCCATAGCATTGTTTAAAACAGGAGGCATAACTCCGTTATATTCTGGTGCTACAATTATAAAAGCTTTTAAATCCATAATTTTCGTTGCTAAATCTAAAACAGATTCAGGAATTCCATTTTTTTCTTCTTCGTTTGTACTATAAAGTGGAAGATTATAATCAACCAAATTTATAAGTTCAGTTTCTACATTTAAATTTTTTGCTAATTCTTGAAATTTTAAACCTAATTTTAAATTATTATTTGAACTAGCTACAATGATTCCTATTTTTGACATATTATTTTCCTAATAAAATTTTAAAAAATAATTATAACTTATTTTAAATAATAAAGCAGATTTTATAAAAATTCTTATATAATCGGTCAAGTATTAAATTTTAAATCAAAGATATGTAAAATGGATAAAGAAAAAGAACAACAACTATTAAAAATTATAAGATACGCACCAGTTGTTTTGATCCTATTTTTGACTTCTATTTTAGTTCTTTTTTTATATATAGAAAATAAAAGAGAATTTTTAAATGAAAAAAAAGATTTGGAAAAGAAATTTTATTTACAAAATGCAAATATGATAAAAGATGAAGTAAATAGGGCTTATTCATATGTACAATATATCCAAGAAAATTCAGAAAAAGAACTTAGAACTTCAATAAAAAGTAAAGCTTATGAGGCTCACTCAATGGCCTCAAACATTTATGAAAAATATAAAGATATAAAAAATAGAGATGAAATTATTGAAATTATAAAAATTACTCTAGATAAAATAAGATATAACGAAGGAAGGGGTTATTTTTATATTATTGATGAATTTGGTAATATGCTTTTAACTCCACTTGATAAAGAAGGAGAGGGAAAGAATTATTTAGAATATAAAGATGATAATGGTTATGCATTTGTAAAAACAATAGTTAACACTCTAAATAATAAAGGTGAAAGATATGATGAATATTATTGGAATAATCCAACTACTAATCTATCTTCAAGAAAAATCGCATTCTATAAATATTTTGAACCATTAAATTTTGTAATTGGAACAGGAGAATATTTTGATGAATATAATGATAATGTTCAACGAAAAGTAGTTGATTATTTAAATACTATAAAGTTTGGTAAAAGTGGAAATATTTTTATCATTACAAAAGAAGGTGTATATTTAAATAAAGATGAACAACTTATAAACTCAAAAGATAAGTTCGATAGTCTTGTATCTGCAAGAAAAATTAATTTTCAAGGTATGATAGATGCTGCAAATTCAAAAGTTGATAATTTTTATAAATATGAAGAAAAATACGCTAATTCAAATGTAGATTACAAAGTAAATAAAATCAGTTATGTAAAAGCGCTTAGTAGTTGGGATTGGATTATTGGTGCTTCATTTTATGAAGATGATGTAGATTTTGAAATAATTGAGGTAAAGAAAAAACTTGATAAAGATTTTGAGCAAAATATAAAAGATACTTTAGTTGGTAGTGTTATATTAATTATATTTTTACTAATAATTTCTTATTACGTTTCAAAATATATTGAAAAGAAGTTTATAAAATATAAAGAAGAGTTAAGTAGTAGACAAGCACTACTTTTTCAACAATCAAAAATGGCAACTATGGGAGAAATGATCGGAAATATAGCTCATCAATGGAGACAACCATTGTCTGTTATAACCGCATCAGCAAGTGGTATGTTAATACAAAAAGAGATGGGAACTCTTACTGATGCATTTTTTTTAGAATCTACTAAAAAAATAAACGCTTCAGCATTTTATCTTTCTCAAACAATAGATGATTTTAGAAATTTCTTTAGTCCAAATAAAGAGAAAGAAAATTTTAAAATTGTAAATACAATATCAAAAACTTTGGATTTAATTTCAGTTCAATTAAATACTAAAGATATATTTATTATAAAAAATATTCAAGATGTAGAGATTTTTTCTCATGAAAATGAGTTAATTCAAGCTTTAATAAATATATTAAATAATGCAAGAGATGAATTAATTAATAAAGATTATGAAAAGTATATTTTTATTGATGTTTATAAAAAACACGAGCAATTAAAGATTATTATAAAAGATAATGCGGGTGGAGTTGAGAAAGAAAATTTATCAAAAATATTTAATCCATATTTCACTACAAAAGATAAAAATCAAGGTACAGGGATAGGTTTATATATGACTCAAGAGATTATTTTACAGTTGAATGGAGAAATTTCTGTTCAAAATGTTGAGTTTAATTATAATAAACAAAAATACAAAGGTGCTGAATTCACTATTACTTTAAATGTTTAATTGATTTTTGGGTAACATTGCAACCAAGTTGCAGAAAAAGGTTAATATGAATTTAATACAAATAGAAAATTTAACACATTATTATGGAAACACAAAAGCTTTAGAAAATGTAAATCTTACTATAAAAAATAGTGATTTTCTAGCCATCATTGGACCAAATGGTGGTGGAAAGTCTACTCTTCTTAAGATTATTTTAGAACTCTTACCTCTTCAAAAGGGAAAATTGACAAAAAATATAAAAAATAGTGAAGTAGGGTATGTTCCTCAAAATACAAATTTAAATACAGATTTTCCAATAACAGCTTTAGAAGTTGTTTTAATGGGACATATAAAAACTAAAAGAAAGCTATTTGGTTATGCAAAAGAAGATATTGATTGTGCTTTAAGTTCTTTAAAACAAGTAGGAATGGAAAAATTTGCAGATAAAAAAATTGGAGATTTAAGTGGAGGGCAAAGACAAAGAGTTTTTATTGCTCGTGCTTTGTGTTCAAATCCAAAAATACTAATGTTAGATGAGCCAACAGCTAGCATTGATGTGCAAGGTCAGCAAGATATATATGAACTTTTAAGAGAACTTAATAAATCTATAGCAATAGTTGTTGTGAGTCATGATTTATCAATTTTATTAAATTATGCAAAAGATGTAGCTCATGTTAATAGAAGTTTGGTTTATCATAGTCTAAAAGATGTTCAAAGAAATGTTACTTTAGGTGATGATCATTTATGTGAAGTTGAGTTGTTGTCAGCTTTAGGAAAAACACAAATGTGTTGCAATCATAAGCATTAAGGTAAAAATATGTTAGAAGTTTTACAATATGATTTTATACAAAATGCAATAATTGCAGGAATCTTAATTTCAATTGCAGCTGGAATTATTGGAAGTTTAGTTGTAGTAAATAAAATTACCTTTTTAACAGGTGGAATTGCTCATAGTGCTTATGGAGGAATTGGTCTTGCTGTTTATTTAGGAATTCCAATACTTTTTGGAGCTACTATTTTTGCCATTATTACTGCTATTTTAATTGCTATCATTACTTTAAAAAATAAAAGTAGAATAGATGCAATTATTGGAATGATGTGGGCAAGTGGAATGGCCATAGGAATAGTATTTATTGATATAACACCAGGCTATAATGTTGATTTGATGAGCTACTTATTTGGAAGTATTATTGCTGTATCTAGTGAAGATTTAATTTTTATGACTTTACTTGATATTTTTATTATAATAATTGTTGTATTTTTTTATAAACCAATTTTAGCAGTGTCTTATGATAGTGAATTTGCAGGTTTACGAGGAATAAATGTAAAGTTTTTCTATACACTTATTTTGATTTTAGCAAGTTTGTGTGTAGTTGCTGCAATAAAGGCAGTTGGACTCATTTTAGTTATTGCCCTTCTTACAATTCCAACATATTTAGCAGAAACTTTCGCAAATAAATTATCAAATATGATGATTATTAGCTCAATTTTAGCTACAATGTTTACACTTTGTGGGTTAGTTATCTCATATTTGTATGATATTAGTTCAGGTGCTAGTATTATAATGGTCAGTGTTGTTGCTTTGGCAACTATAAAAATATTAAAAAAATAAAAAAGAAAGACGGAAAAACCAATGAATGAAAAATTAAAACAAGGTGTTGTAAACACTTTAAGAGTAAATAGAGTTAGTGAACCAGGAATTTACTTAATAAGTGGTGATGAAACAGAAGTTTTATTGCCAAATATTTATGTTGAAAAATCTATGCAAATAGGAAGTTTAGTTGATGTGTTTATATATACAGATAGTGAAGATAGACTAGTTGCTACTACTTTAAAACCATATTTGTATTTAAATGAGTTTGCTAATTTAAAAATAGTTGATAGTGCGAAATTTGGATATTTTGTAGATATTGGATTAGCGAAAGATTTATTGGTTCCAAAAAATAGACAAAAAGGTACTTTTACTGTAGGTTCGTATAAAGTTTTACAAATGCAATTTGATGAAAGAACAAGTAGGTTAATTGCAAGTGAAAAATATATTTTACAAAGTGAACCAAAAAATTTAAAGCAAAATGATGAAGTAGAAATAATTTTATATTCAAAAACACCTTTAGGTTATAAGGTTATTGTAAACAATCTTTATGAAGGAATGATTTTTCATTCAGAAGTTTTCGAAAATTTAAGAATTGGTGATAAAAAAAGAGCTTATGTTAAAAAAGTTAGAGAAGATAACAAATTAGATATAAGTTTACAAAAAATTGGTCAAAAAATAGATGATAATAAAATTATTGAAGTTTTAAAAAACAATGGTGGAGAGATAAGTTTTACTTACAAAAGCGATGCTGAAGACATAAAAAAAGTTTTTGGAATGAGTAAAAAATCTTATAAAGCTACACTAACAAAACTAATAGAAGATAAAAAAATAGTTTTATTAAGTGATAAAATTAAACTCTTTTAATTAAGACAAATTTTATCCTAATTAACTATAATTACAAAATATTTAATCAAAAAAGGAGATACCTTTATGGCAACAGTAAAATTCAAAGGTGAATTAGAAGTAAGTTTAAATGGTACAGAGTTAAACCTTGGAGATATTGCTCCAGTTGTTTCAGCAGTAGCAGCTGATTTAAGTGATATTCAAATTGGTGGTCAAAAAGGTAAAGCTCAAATTATTTTAGCAGTTCCATCTTTAGATACAGGTGTTTGTGCTGCAGAAGCTAGAAAATTTAATGAAGCTGCATCAAAACTTGATAATGCTGAAGTTATTGTAGTTTCTATGGATTTACCTTTTGCTATGAAAAGATTTTGTACAACAGAAGGTATAGAAAATTTAAAAGTTGCTTCTGATTTTAGAGCAAAAGCATTTGCTAAATCTTATGGAGTTTTACAAGCAAATGGACCATTAGCAGGACTTACTGCAAGAGCAGTATTTATTGTAAATCCATCTGGAAAAATTACATATAAAGAGATTGTTCCTGAAATTACAAATGAACCAAATTACGATGCAGTTTTAGCAGCAGCATCTGAAGCTACTTCAACTTCTTGTTGTGGAAGTTGTCACTAAAAAATGATTAGGTAAGAATTCTTACCTAATTTCTTCTTTTCTTTACCTACTATTAATCTAAAAATTGTAATATTGTTTAAATTCCAAACAAAGGATCTTTTATGCAAAAAATTATCAAAGCTATAATTGCTTTAGCCCTTGCTTTCTCTTTTTCGAATGCTTCTATGGTTGAAGATGGTTATGTAGAACTTGTAAAAGGAAATGTTTTAGAAGCTGCAAATATTTTTAATATTGCTTGTCAAAAAGGAGCATTTGCTGGTTGTTATAATTTAGGTTTGATGTATTTTCAAGGTGAACATATTGCTAAGAATTATTCTAAAGCTTATGAATTATTTAAAAAAGCTTGTGACGAAGGACATAATCAGGCTTGTTTTAATCTTGCGTATATGGACGAGAGAGGGCTTGGAACTCAAAAAGATTTAAGTAAAGCTATTGATATTTATAGTAAAGCATGTGAGGATGGAAATTCTAGTGCTTGTTTTAATCTATCTTCAATTTATGAAAAAGAGCAAGACAATTTTAAAACGATAGAGTTTCTTACAAAATCTTGTAATCTTGACCATGCAAAAGCTTGTTACAATTTAGCATACAAATATTACAATGAAGAAGGTGTAGAATTATCACCATTAAAAGCAGTAAATTTATATCAAAAATCTTGTGATTTAGGTTATTCAAATGCTTGTTTTAATTTAGGAGTTGCTTATTTAGATGGTAAATTTCTTGCAGTAAATAAAAATCAAGCAAAAAATTATTTTAATAAGGCTTGTTTATTAAATAATGAAGAAGGATGTAAAGAATATAGTAAACTCTAAAATTAATTTTAGAGTTTAAAAATTATTTATAAAGTTTCATCTAAATTTTATTTGAGTACAATGCCAAATCTTAAAAATACTTGAAGGAAAATTTAGATGATGAATATCGCCTTGGTGGGCTTTGGTTATTGGGGACCGAATGTCGCTAGAAATATAAATGCAAATCCAAATCTAAAGCTACACACAATTTGTGATATGATTGAAAGTAATATAGAAAAAGCAAAGTCTATTTATATAGAAACTGTAAATTATGATGCAAACTATGAAAATATTTTGAATAATGTAAATATAAATGCTGTTGCTATTGCTACAAACACAGGTACTCACTACAAATTAATTAAAGCTGCTTTAGAAAACAATAAACATGTATATGTTGAAAAACCTTTTACTTCTACAATTGAAGAGGCTCTAGAACTAGAGGCTTTAGCAAAAGAAAAAAATTTAATAATTCATATTGACCACATTATGATTTTTCATCCAGCAATTAAAAAAATAAAAGAGATAATTTCTAATGGCGAATTAGGAGATATCTTATACATTGATGCAACAAGAACAAGTCTTGGACAAATTAGAAAAGATGTTAGTTCAATGTGGGATTTAGCTGTACATGATTTATCTATAATTGATTACTTAATGGATGGAGTTTTTCCAAAGCAGATAAAATCTTTTGGAGAAAAAATTTATAATCCAAAAGAGAGTATTACATTTTTAACTTTGAAATATGATAACTTTTTTGCTCAAATAGAATCAAATTGGATTTCACCAATAAAAGATAGAAAATTAACTATTGTTGGTACAAAAAAGATGTTAGTTTATGATGATGTAAAATTATCTGAAAAATTAGTTGTATACAACAAAAATGTAGAGGTTTTAAAAGGAGATGATATTTATAGTGATGATTATTGTGCAAAAACAAATGAATTAGATGCATATATCCCTAAAATTGAAGTAGAAGATGCTTTATTTAATAGTATTGAACACTTTAGATTATCTGTTGTTAATAAAACAGAATCTTTCTCAAACCCAGCACAAGCTATTAGAATTCAAGAAATTCTAACAATGGCTGATAACAATATGAACAAATAAAAGGAAAAAAATTGAAAATAGACTTTGCAAATTTAAAAATTCAACATAACTTATATAAAGATGAAATAGAAAATGCTATTTTAAAAGTAGCAAGAGATTGTAATTTTATTATGGGTGCTCAAATAGATGAGTTTGAAAGAGATTTAGAGAAATTTACAGCTGCTAAACATGCAATATCATGTTCAAGTGGAACAGATGCTCTTTTACTTGCTATGATGGCTTTAGATATTCAACCAGGTGATGAAATTATTACAACTCCTTTTACTTTTTTCGCAACAGCAGAAACAATAGCTTTTCTAAAAGCAAAACCAGTATTTGTTGATATTGATGAAAAAACATATAATATTGATCCAAGTAAAATTGAAGAAAAAATCACTTCTAAAACTAAAGCTATCATTCCAGTATCTCTATATGGGCAACCAGCTGATATGGATGAAATAAATCAAATAGCTAAAAAACATAACTTAAAAGTAATCGTTGATGGAGCTCAAAGCTTTGGAGCTACTTATAAAGGTATTAGTGATTCAGCTTTAGGTGATATCTCTTGTACTTCTTTCTTTCCTGCTAAACCGTTAGGTTGTTATGGTGATGGTGGAGCAGTGTTTACAAATGATGATAAACTTGCAGATAAAATAAAATCTCTTAGACTTCATGGTCAAAGTATAAGATATCATCACCAATATATTGGTATGGGTGGAAGATTAGATACTATTCAAGCAGCAGTTTTAAATGTAAAATTAAAATACTATGAAAAAGATTTAAAACTTAGACAAGATGTAGCTTCTAAATATACGCAAGCTTTAAATGCAAAAAATATAGAAACTCCATTCGTTAAAGATGATAGAACATCGGCTTGGGCACAATACTCAATTAGAGTACAAAATAGAGATGAAGTTCAAACAAAATTACAAAACTTAGGAATTCCAACTGCAGTACATTATCCAATGCCTCTACATGTACAAGAATGTTTTAAATATTTAAATTTAAAAGAGGGTGATTTCCCAATTTCGGAAAAAGTATCAAAAGAGATAATGAGCTTACCAATGAATCCATATGTTACTGATGAAGAGATTGAATATATTGTAGGAAATCTTTAAAATAGGCTTTCTTGTTTAAAGTCAATATCAATTTTTATTAAAGCAGATAGAATCTCTTAAAATTTTTAGGAGATTCTTATGACTTCTTGGTATAAAAAATTCTCATCCCAACCACATCAACCGTTTTTTACAAATGGAGTAATTTTCTTTATTTTGTTTATGTTGCTTCTTTTTTTTAGTTATTCAAATATTTTGATTTTAAATTCATCTCTTTTAACTTATCATGCATATAGTTTGATTTTTGTTGTTTTCATTCAATTTTTTCTTGGTTTTTTATTTGTTGTATTTCCTAAATTCTTGATGCAAAGTGAAATAGCTTCAAAAGATTATATGAATCAATTTCTTTTATATTTTATAGGAAGTATTGGAATTTTTCTTTCAATAATTTTTTTGCCAAAATTAGTTATATTTTTTCAAATTTTAATTCTTTTTGTACAAATCTTAAGTTTTAATCTTCTTTATTCAATTCATAAAAAAAGTATTTTAAAAGATAAAAATGATACAAAGTGGGTTTTAATATCTTTTGCTTCAGGGTTGGTTGCTCACTTATTGTTTTTGATTTCACAATTTGATTTTTCTTTATCTACTTTATTCTCTAAAATTGCTATAAATAGTGGTTTTTATCTATTTTTATTTATGATTATTTTTACTATTTCTCAAAGAATGATTCCCTTTTTTACTAGAGTAATGGCTCCTGAATATAATATAAATAAAAGTTCAAGACTACTAGATATTTTGTTTTTATTACTAATTTTAAAAGTATGTGTATTAAGTTTTGAAAATCCAAAACTAAATTTAATTGTGGATATTCCACTATTTATATTTATATCAAAAGAGTTAATAAAATGGAAACTTCCTGTTAGTCACATGCCACCAATTGTTTGGGTACTGCATATAGGATTATTTTGGATTCCTATTGCATTTTTAATATCTATTTTTGAAGGCGTTATAGTATTTGTAAATCCTGATTTTTTCTTTGAAAAAGCAGTGATTCATACATTAGCTGTTGGCTATTTTGTTACAGTTTTAATTGGATTTGGTACTAGAGTTATTCTTGGTCATTCAGGAAGAAAGATAGAAACAAATAATTTTGTTGTAGCCACTTTTATAGCAATTCAAATATTGACTTTTTTGCGTATATTTACATCAATTAGCTCTAATTTTGATTTAAATTATTTATTGTTTATTGATGTTACATCCCTTTTATTAGTAATATTTTTAATTATTTGGTCAAGTAAATATGTAGTGATTTTAGTCGAAAATGAGAAAAAAGTAGAAAAAAGTTCGAAATGGAAAGCATGATTAATTTTTTATTAATCTTTTTTATATATAATTTCTCTATAAGTAAGTTAATTTATTGACTTATTTATAAAAAATATTTTTTTAAGATAAGTTTCTTAAATAGATAATTTTTATGTTTCCTTGTGTATGAAGAGAGTCGCTTCCCCTAGGCGGCTCTCTTTTTTTTTATCTACTTTTAACTACCCTTATACTACTATTCCAAAATGATTTCACTTTTTAAACAAAAAATATAAGCCTTAATTTATGCCATTATCAAATTTAAATCAAGAACAACTTAATGCAGCAACTTGTAAAAGTGGTTATAACCTAATAATTGCGAGTGCAGGTACTGGAAAAACATCAACTATTGTAGGACGAATAGCTCATCTAATAAATAGTGGAATAAAGCCAAAAGAGATTTTACTTTTAACTTTTACTAATAAAGCAGCAGTTGAGATGATAAATAGGGTTTCAAAGATTTTTTCAAAAGATATAGCAAAAGAGATTATGGCTGGAACTTTTCACTCTGTTTCTTTCAAACTTTTAAAAGAATTAGATGTTAACATAACACTTAAACAACCAAATGAACTTAAAACACTTTTTAAATCTATATATGAAAAAAGAGTGTTTATAGATAGAAATGAGGAGGCAAATCCTTATGATGGTGGTTACTTATATGATATTTATTCTTTATATTTAAACTCAAATAATAGCGAAGATTTTACCTCTTGGATAAAAGAAAAAAGTCCTGCACATGAATCATATACATTAATTTATGAAGATGTTATTGATGAATTTAACTCTTTAAAAAAAGAGTATGGATACGTGAATTTTGATGATTTATTAACTACGATGCTAGAAGTTTTAAAAGAAAAAGATTTTGCATTCCAAGAAATACTTGTAGATGAATATCAAGATACAAATCCTTTACAAGGAAGACTTTTAGATGCTTTTAGACCAAAATCTCTTTTTTGTGTAGGAGATTATGATCAAAGTATTTATGCTTTCAATGGTTCTGATATTGGTATTATTTCTACTTTTGCAAAAAGATATAAAGACGCAAATGTATTTACCCTTAGAAAAAATTATCGTTCTACTAAACCTATTTTAGATTTAGCTACAAAAGTTATTGAGTTTAATGAAAGGGTTTATCCAAAAAAATTAGAAGTTGTAAGACTTGAAAATAATCATCAACCTAAACTTTTAGTATTTAATGAACTTTTTTCCCAGTATGAATATATTTCACAACTTATTTCAAAATCATCAACTCCTCACAATGAAATTGCAATAATTTATAGAAATAATTCGAGTGCAGATGGTATAGAAGCTAATTTAAGAGAGTTTTCTATTCCTGCAAAAAGAAAAGGTGGAATGAGTTTTTTTGACTCAATTGAAGTTAAATTTCTTCTTGATATTTTAGTTTTACAAATTTCTACTAATGATATGATGGCATTTATTCATATTCTTGAGCATGGAAAAGGTATAGGAAAAGCAATAGCTAAAGATGTTTTTGATGCACTAATAAAATTAGGAGATGGAAGTTTATTAAATGGATTTTTTCATCCAAATCAAAGTATAAACAACCCATATGAAAGTAGAGCAAAAAATCAACAACTTGGACTTTTTGATGATTTTTTAGAGCTTGGAAGTATCTCAAAATTTAAAGATTGTAATTTTGAAGAAGCCTTTTTAGCAAATCCTATTTTAAAACATCCAAAATTGACTATAGATGGTGCAAAATATATTTATGATATTTATCTGCTTTTTAAACAGTTAAGAAGAACAAAAAATCCAGAAAATTTGCTTTCAATGATAAGCTCATCTATGGCTTATTCAAAAATAAAAGATATGCTATCTACAAAAAGGGCAACACAAAAAGATGGTGAAATAAATGCTATTCAAAAGACAAAATCCTTAGCTAAAATAAATAGAAAAGCTATATTGCTACGTAATTTAGCTAGAAATTTTTCTGATTTATCTAAGTTTATAAACTCAATGATTTTAGGTGGTAGTGAGCTTAGTGAAGGTGATGGTGTAAATCTTTTATCAATCCATGCTAGTAAAGGTTTAGAGTTTAAAGAAGTTTACGTAATTGATTTAATGGATGGAAGATTTCCAAATAGAAAGCTTATGAGTAAAGGCGGAAGTCTAGAAGAAGAGAGACGATTATTTTATGTTGCAGTTACAAGAGCAAAAGATATTTTATATCTATCTTATGCAAAATATGACAAAATAAAAAAATTAACTTTTGTGGCAAGCCCATTTCTAACAGAAGCTGGGATGAAAACAGATGATGAACCACAACAGTAAGTATAGGAAAATATGGAAAAAATAGTTTTAATAATAACAATTTGTATGATAATTATGACTGCGCCAATTCTTGCTAAGATTTTAAAAATACCTGTAGTTGTTGTAGAAATAATTTTAGGTTTAATTTGTGGTTATTTGGGGCTAATTTATGCTGATGAGACTTTAAAACTTGTAGCTAAATTTGGATTTATATATCTTATGTTCCTAGCAGGGTTGGAGATAAATTTCAAGCTAGTTAAAGTTATTAAAGCAACTCTTGCAGTGAATGTTATTTTGTATTTTGTTCTGTTGTATAGTATTGCTGGAGCTGTTTGTTGGTTTTTTGATTTAGGTTTAACTTATTTTGTTGCTCTTCCTATTTTCTCCTTAGGTATGCTGATGATGCTAATAAAAGAGTACGGAAAAGATGAACCTTGGTTAAATTTAGCTTTATCTATTGGAGTTGTGGGTGAAGTTATTAGTATTTTGGCTTTAACTTTATTTGGGGGATGGACTGAATTTGGTTTAAGCAGTAAATTTTTCACATCAATATTAACAATTATTGCTGTTGTTATTGTTACTATTTTACTTCTTAGATTTTCATATATGATTTTTTGGTGGTTTCCAGAAGTTAAAAAATACCTTATACCAGATAATGAAGATGACAAGCATGATCAAGATATAAGATTTTCAATATCTTTACTTTTAATTTTAGTATCAATAATGCTTATTTTAAAAATAGATGTGGTTTTAGGTGCATTTACAGCAGGGTTGTTTTTTAAAATGTTCTTTAATCAAAAACAAGAATTGTTACATAAAATAGAGTCTTTTGGTTTTGGTTTTTTTGCTCCAATTTTCTTTATTTATACAGGTTCAACAGTAAAGCTTGATATGATAACACTTGATATACTGCAACATGCATTTTTCATTATGGCTGCAATTATTTCTATTAGATTGGTTAGTTCATATTTAGTATTTTTAAATTATCTAAAACCAAAACAAACTACACTTTTTGCTCTTAGTGATTCAATGCCTCTGACATTTATGGTTGCAATTGCAATGCTTTCATACAATTATGGATTAATTTCTCAAAATGAATATTTTTCATTTATAATTGCTAGTATGCTAGATGGATTATTATTGATGATACTAATTAGAAAATTATATAAAATTTTTAAACTAGATATAAAACCTGACTCAAAAATAATAAAAAGATAGTTAGCTATAAGCTAGCCTTTTTATTATTATAATTAAATAAAATCTATAAAAAAACATTTTGTAACATATGCTATTATTATGCTATTTTTATGAGTATTTTAGTAAATTTCCTATAAGAAAAATTAATAGTTTAAGTTCTATTTTAACTTATAAAATCTATAATCCACTTTGACATTAGTAATAAAAAAAATAGTCAAAATTTTATAGGAGGTTAGTTTGGATAGTAGTAAAGCTTTGAAAACTACAAAAGATTCATCTATTGTAGAAGCTACAAGTAGAAGAGATTTTTTTAAAAAAACTGCTATTTACTCGGCTGGTGCTCTAAGTGCTGCATCTGTGTTATCACCTGTTTCTTTAAAAGCAGATGATAAAGCTATTATAAATGATGCACCTTGGGGGCAAAAGTTAGGTGATGTGGTAAACAAAAATCCTTACGGTATGCCATCAGTTTATGAACATAATAATATTAGAAGAACTCACGACCTATTATCTTCGGGAGATGCATATGCATCTATCTCAATGTGTCCAATTCATGAGTCTGAAGGAATAATAACTCCAAATGGTTTATTTTTTACAAGAAATCATGGAGGAACTGCACAAATTGACCCAAACGAATATAGGTTAATGATTCACGGTAAAGTTAAAAGAGAAGTTGTTTTAACTTTAGAAGATATAAAAAGATATCCAAGTGAAACAAGAACATATTTTATTGAGTGTCCTGCAAATGGAAGTCCAGAATGGAGAGCTCCTCAATTTAATAGTTTACAGTTTATGAAAGGAATGATGAGTTCTGCTCAATGGACTGGTGTAATGTTAAAAACAATATTAGAAGATATTGGATTAGAAAAAGATGCTGTTTGGATGTTAGCTGTTGGAAGTGATAATGCATCAAATCCAAGAACAATTCCAGTTGAAAAAGCTCTTGATGACGTTATGGTTGTTTGGGGACAAAATGGTGAAGCTTTAAGACCAGAACAAGGATATCCAATAAGACTTGTTGTTCCAGGATGGGAAGGAAATTTAAATACTAAATGGTTAAATAGACTTGAATTTAGTGATAAACCTTGGCATGCAAAAGAAGAAACTTCAAAATATACAATGCTTCAAAAATCAGGAAAAGCAATAAGATTTTTCTGGGTAAATGAAGTAAATTCTGTAATTACTAAACCATGTCCTGAAAAACCGTGGACACATCTTAAAAAAGGTGATATGGTAGAAATTGAAGGTATTGCTTGGAGTGGTCATGGAACTATAAAAGGTGTTGATATATCTTTTGATGGTGGTGATAACTGGGTTGAAGCAAAACTTAAAGGATTAGTTTTACCAAAATCTTGGACAAGATTTAGTTATATATACAAATGGGATGGAAAACCTTTATTATTATCAAGCCGAGCTTATGATGATTTTGGAAATATCCAACCAACAATTGATGAAGAAACTGCAGCAGTTGGAGTTGAATCTGTATATCACAGAAATGCAATTGTAACTTGGGAAATAACAGCAAAAGGAGAGTGTAATAATGTTCATATTAGAAAACATAAAAAAGCTTAAAAGCACTATTTTAAGCATTAGCTTAGCTACTCTTCTTGTAAGTTCAGCTCATGCTGCTTCTTCTGTTGATGGTGCTGTAAAATATCCAGTTAAAGATGGAAAATATACACAATACCATGTAAATACGCAAGATACAAAAGAATTTAATATAGGAAGAGATGCAACTAAAACAGAAATTGCAGCTTGGGATTTAGATGTAGCTTACGATAATAGTGGTTTACCTGAATTTGAAATGAAACACGGTAAAGTTGTTTTAGATGAAAATGGAAAACCAAAAAAAGCTGAAGGTTCTGTTGAATTAGGAAATGAACTTTATGATGCACAATGTGTTATGTGTCATGGAGATTTTGGAAGTGGAGGAAAAGGTTATCCAAAACTTGCAGGTGGTACAGTGGCTTCACTTAAACATCAAAGATTAAATCCAGCAGATGAAAATCCAGATCCAGATAAT
>RRZT012449243.1_pt1 | contig 25932 bp, 19 predicted proteins | sample 2165551 | NCBI WGS metagenome assembly RRZT01 (sample SAMN10456910, study PRJNA506462) | wastewater metagenome | biome: wastewater; feature: sludge; material: wastewater sludge; isolation source: wastewater sludge with Escherichia coli K12::gfp cells carrying plasmid... | place: USA: Moscow, Idaho... | reverse complement strand
GAACCGGCACAGCTGCGCAACCTCGAGGACCGGCTCAAGGTCAAGGTCGTCGACCGCACCGCACTGATCCTCGACATCTTCGCCCAGCACGCCAAGAGCGCCGAGGGCAAGGCCCAGGTCGAGCTGGCCCAGCTGCAGTACCTGAAGCAGCGGCTCCGCGGCTGGGGCGGCAACCTGTCGCGTCAGGCCGGTGGCCGCGCCGCGGGAGGCGCAGGCATCGGTGGCCGTGGACCGGGCGAGACCAAGATCGAGACCGACCGTCGCAGGATCAACACGCGCGTCGCACAGCTGCGTCGCAAACTGCGCGAGATGGACGCCACGCGCGAAGGCAAGCGCGCCGAACGTCGCCGCAATCAGGTGCCATCGGTCGCCATCGTCGGCTACACCAACGCGGGCAAGTCTTCGCTGCTGAATCGGCTCACCGGGGCGGGCGTGCTCGTCGAGGACGCGTTGTTCGCGACCCTCGACCCGACCACCCGCCGCACGGAGACGAGCGACTCGCGGGTCTACACCCTCACCGACACCGTCGGCTTCGTGCGGCACCTTCCGCACGATCTGGTCGAGGCTTTCCGCTCCACGCTCGAGGAGTCGGCGCTCGCAGACCTCCTGCTGCACGTGGTCGACGCCTCCGACGCCGATCCCGAGGGTCAGATCCAGGCCGTCCGCACCGTCCTCAACGAGATCGGCGCCTCACAGGTGCCGGAACTGCTGGTGCTGAACAAGGCGGATCTCGCCGAGGAGGCGACCATCCTCGCGCTGCGCGCGAACCACCCCGACGCCGTGGTCGTCTCCGCCCGGACCGGCAAGGGCATCGACGAGCTGCGTGAGGTGCTGGAGGACAGGCTGCCGCGGCCCGAAGTGGAGGTGACGGCGCTCGTCCCATACACGCGCGGGGATCTCGTCGACCGGATCCACAAGACGGGCGTCATCGACACCCTCGAGCACACCGGGGATGGCACCCTTGTCACGGCGAGGGTGCGGCCCGATCTCGCGGACGAGTTGGCCGAGTTCATCCGTGGCTGACCACGCGAAGATTCTCGCCGCGGCCGTCGGAGAGATCCACGGCCAGGCGCGTCCGGGGCAGCAGGCCATGGCCGAGGCCGTCTCGGACGCGTTCGACGGGGGCGTACACCTGCTCGTCCAGGCAGGCACCGGAACCGGCAAGTCGCTCGGGTACCTCACACCTGCGCTGGCGCGCTGCGTCGAGACCGACGAGCGGGTCGTCGTCGCGACGGCGACGCTCGCCCTGCAGGCCCAGCTCGCCACCAAGGACATCCCCACCGCGCTCGACGCGGTCGAGGAGGTCACGGGTCAGCGGCCGAAGGCGGCCATCCTCAAAGGGCGCACGAACTACGCCTGCCTCTACCGCGCCAGGCAGGGGGGCCCGCTCGACCAGGACTCGCTGATCGGAAGCGACGCACTCGCCGACGCTGCCGCCAGCTCGAAGGGCGACGACACCAGCAAGCTCGGAGCCGAGGTGCTTGCGCTGCGCGAATGGGTGGAGGCGGAGGCCGAACGTGGTGGCCTCGCCGATCGCGACGATGCGCCATCGCATACCGCGAAGGGGTGGGCCCAGGTCTCCATCCCGACTCGCGAATGCCTCGGCGTCGCCAACTGCCCCTTCGGGGCCGAGTGCTTCGTGGAGGCCTCTCGCGAAGAGGCCCGAGACGCCCAGCTCGTCGTCACCAACCATGCTCTGCTGGCGATCAACGCGATGCACGGTGGCACCGCGCTGCCGGAGCACTCCGCCCTCATCGTCGACGAGGCACACGAACTGGTCAGCCGGATCACCACGGCCGCCACCGACGAGTTGAGCCCTTCACTGGTCGACCGGGTGGCGCGGCGGGCGTTGACGTGGCTCGACGACGGCCTCGCCACCGATTTCCTCGAACAGTCCGATGCGCTGCGCGAGGCCCTCGACGAGTCGGAGCTGACCCGCATCACGGAGGCGTCCGCGCCGCTGCCCTATGCAGCGGCCGCCCTGCGCGACATCAGCCGCAAGGTGGTCAGCGTGCTCGGGAAGGTCACCGACGACCCCGAGCGGCAGCAGGCGACCTCGGCGGTCAAGGAGATCTTCGAGGTCGCAGGCCGGATCGCCTCCCTCGCCGACGCCGACGTCGTCTGGGTCACCCATTCCGAGATCATGGGGCGGGCCGCCTACGTGGCGCCGCTCAACGTCGCGGGCCTGCTGCGCAACCAGGTATTCGGCGAGACCACCACCGTGCTGACCTCCGCCACGCTGTCGCTTGGCGGCTCCTTCGAGCCGGCGGCGGCCTCCGTCGGGCTGCGTGCCGTGGACAGGATCGAGCCCGAGGGCGAGCCCTCGGACGAGTTCGCCTGGCGTGGCATCGACGTCGGGTCGCCGTTCAACTACGGAAAGCAGGGCATCCTCTACGTCGCGAAGCGACTGCCTCCGCCCGGCCGGGACGGCATGAACGAGGAGACCCTCGCCGAGATTGCCCAGTTGATCTGGGCCGCCGGGGGCCGAACGCTTGGGCTCTTCGCATCACGCCGGGCGGCGGAGCAGGCCGCGGAGTACTGTCGCCGCGAGCTGCCCAAGCAGACGATCCTCGCCCAGGGGGATGCGCAGCTCTCCGAGCTGACCCGCAGGTTCACGGCCGAGCCGGAGACCTCACTGTTCGGGACCATGTCGCTGTGGCAGGGGGTCGACGTCCCCGGCGAGACGTGCCAACTGGTGATCATCGACAAGATCCCGTTCCCGCGTCCGGACGATCCGCTGATGCAGGCGAGGAAGAAGTCGGTCGACGACGCCGGAGGCAACGGCTTCATGTCGGTGGCCGCGACCCATGCCGCGCTGCTGCTCGCGCAGGGTGCAGGACGGCTGATCCGCAGGTCGGAGGACAGGGGAGTGGTCGCCATGCTCGATCCGCGCCTGGTCACGGCGCGCTACGGATCGTTCCTGAAGGCGTCGCTTCCCGACTTCTGGATGACCACCGACGGCGACATCGCCGTGCGCGCGTTGCGCCGGCTACGGGGCGAGGAGTAGCGCTCAGAGCTTGCGCATCACCGCGACGACCTTGCCCATGATCTGGGCGTGGGTGCCGTCGATGGGGGAGTACAGCTCGTTGTGCGGGAGCAGCCACACCTGCCCGTCCTTCCGGCGGAATGTCTTGACCGTCGCCTCATCATCGAGCAGAGCCGCGACGATGTCGCCGTTGATGGCGTCGTTCTGCCGCTTGACGACGACCCAGTCGCCGTCGCAGATGGCCGCCTCGATCATGGAGTCGCCCTTGACCTCCAGCATGAAGACCTCACCCTCACCCACGAGCTGCTTCGGCAGGGCGAAGACGTCGTCGATCTGCTGCTCGGCGAGGATCGGCCCTCCCGCCGCGATGCGGCCGAGCAGGGGAGCACTGACCGACCTGGGCGTCGAGTCGAAGTGCTGTGCCGGGTCCAGCTGCTCCTCGCCCGGGAACTGCACCACCACGGCGCGCGGACGGTTGGGGTCGCGCCGCAGAAAGCCCTTCTCCTCCAGCACCTTGAGCTGGTAGGCGACCGAGGAGGTGGAGGCGAGTCCTGCCCGCGTGGCGACCTCGCGGATGCTGGGCGGGTACCCCTTCTCGTCGATCGACTCGCGGATCACCCGCAGGATCGCGATCTGCCTGGCGGTCAGCCCGTACAGGTCCTCCGGCCCGTCGGGCAACGAGGTGACGTTGCCGAGTTCGGCTTCGAGCGAGGCATTGCTTGGGCGTCCGCGGCGTGGGGTCTTCTCGGCCATGCACACATGCTAGCGCCGATGGCGAACGTGTGTTCGAAATCGGCCCGGCGTGTTCCCCGGTCCGAAATTGTCAGACCCCTCGTGTGGAGTGTGGTCAACAGCGCACGACACGCCGATCGAACGGGTGTTCCAATTTAGGCGGAGAGGCGCTAGAGTCATATTCGAACAGTTGTTCTAGGACGAGAGGAGTGGTCCCCATGACCGCCGCAGTTCGCTTCCAGGTTGTCGACGCCGGTGCGCGTCGTGTCGTCGCCGCGTCCCCCGCGGCTCGTCCAGAGCTCCGCCTTCCCCAGGCCCACCCCGTCCGCCCGCTGGCTGCGGGTCGGGTGTCGAAGGTCGCGTCGTGCGCCGCGGCACGGCCCGCGGTCAAGCCCTCGCCGCTGCTGGTGCTCAAGGTCGCGGTGGTCGGCCTGCTCGCCCTGGGTGGCGCGGTGGTCTCGGTGGGCCAGCTCGCGGCCGATACCACTCCCGATCCTGCCCGCGAGTACGTCGCGGGTGACCCTGCCTGGGCGCACGTGCAGCCGTAGGCGGCCGCGGTTTCCGCTGCTGGAATTACCGGGCGTGTCGGTGTTGTCTCCCGACACGGGTCGACCTAGGATTCCTATATCTAGTGGTTGCGCCACTGTCGCCACACAATAACTTGTGGTTTTGATGGCGACGTGGCACCTTAGTACCTCCACTGGGAATCACGAAGGTTGGTCGAGGAACAATGCACTGCCCGTTCTGCCGGCACGGCGACACCAAGGTGTCGGATTCGCGTGCCACCGAGGATGGCTCAGCCATCCGGCGCAGGCGTGCGTGCCCGATGTGTGAGCGCAAGTTCACCACCGTCGAACAGATCGTCCTGACCGTCGTGAAGCGCTCGGGCGTCGTCGAGGCGTTCAGCCGCGACAAGGTCATCCGTGGTGTCTCGAAGGCATGCAAGGGTCGTCCCGTGACGCCCGCGCAACTCGCCTCCCTGGCGCAGCGGGTGGAGGAGTCGCTCCGGGCATCCGGTTTCGCCGAGATTCCGTCAGAGAAGATCGGTGTTGCCATCCTCGGCCCGCTCGAGGAACTGGACGCAGTCGCGTATCTCAGATTCGCGAGCGTCTACAAGAACTACGACTCGGTCGACGACTTCCAGCGGGAGATCGATGCGCTGCGGCTCGGCGCGACCGAGGCTGTGGCACCTAAGGGGCGAGAGGTCCTCGTAGGTGCCGCCAACCAGGAGCCACTGATCAGTTGACGGGTACGCCCGCACCGGATTCACATCACCACACCGCAGAGGGGAAAGCATGACCGCCACAGCAGCGCGCAGCACGCGCCAGAAGAAGACAGAGGCAGGCAAGGGCCTCAAGATCGAGCGTGTCTTCACCACGAAGGGGGTGCACCCCTACGACGAGGTGGAATGGGATCGCCGCGACGTGGTGCAGACCAACTGGAAGACGGGCGAGACCGTCTTCGAGCAGAAGGGCGTCGAGTTCCCCACGTCCTGGAGCGTCAACGCCTCCACGATCGTCACCACCAAGTACTTCCGCGGCGCCCTCGGTTCGGAGCAGCGCGAGGCAAGCCTCAAGACGCTGATCGACCGCGTGGTCAGGACCTACTCGAAGGCCGGTCGTGAGTTCGGCTACTTCTCCACCGATGAGGACGCGGAGATCTTCGAGCACGAGATCACCTGGATGCTGCTCAACCAGTACTTCTCCTTCAACTCGCCTGTCTGGTTCAACGTCGGCACCCCCTCGCCGCAGCAGGTCAGCGCGTGTTTCATCCTCTCCGTCGACGACTCGATGGACTCGATCCTCAACTGGTACAAGGAGGAGGGGTTCATCTTCAAGGGCGGTTCCGGTGCCGGCCTGAACCTCTCGCGGATCCGTTCGTCGAAGGAGCTGCTGTCCTCTGGCGGCACCGCCTCCGGCCCGGTCTCCTTCATGCGTGGTGCCGACGCCTCCGCGGGAACCATCAAGTCGGGTGGCGCGACGCGTCGCGCGGCCAAGATGGTCGTGCTCGACGTCGACCACCCCGACATCGAGGAGTTCGTCGAGACGAAGGCCCGCGAGGAGGACAAGATCCGCGCCCTGCGTGACGCAGGCTTCGACATGGACCTCGGCGGCAAGGACATCACCTCGGTCCAGTACCAGAACGCCAACAACTCGGTGCGGGTCAGCGATGAGTTCATGGAGGCGGTCGAGGGCGGAACGCAGTTCGGTCTGCGCGCCCGCGGTGACGGGCACGTCATCGAAGAGATCGACGCCGAGAACCTCTTCCACAAGATCGCGAAGGCCGCGTGGGAGTGCGCCGATCCCGGCATCCAGTACCACGACACCATCAACGCCTGGCACACCAACCCGGAGACCGGCCCGATCACGGCGTCGAACCCCTGCTCCGAGTACATGAGCCTGGATAACTCGTCGTGCAACCTCGCCTCGCTGAACCTGCTCAAGTTCCTGGGCCAGGACGGCGCCTTCGACGCCGAGCTGTTCGTCAAGGCCGTCGAGCTGATCATCACCGCGATGGACATCTCGATCTGCTTCGCCGACTTCCCGACCGAGCCCATCGGTGAGACCACCCGCAACTTCCGTCAGCTCGGCATCGGCTACGCCAACCTCGGCGCCCTGCTCATGGCCATGGGCAAGGGCTACGACACCGAGGGTGGCCGCTCCACCGCCGCCGCGATCACGTCGATCATGACCGGCGCCTCGTACCGTCGCAGCGCCGAGCTCGCGGCCGTCGTCGGTCCGTACAACGGCTACGCCGTCAACGCCGATGCCCACCAGCGCGTGATGCGCAAGCATCAGGCCGCCAACGACGACCTGCGCGTTCTGCCCGACGACCGTGCGCTGCACGCCGTCGCGACCCGCGAGTGGGACGGCGTCGTGACCACGGGCGCCCGCAACGGCTTCCGCAACGCGCAGGCCTCGGTGCTCGCCCCCACCGGCACCATCGGCTTCATGATGGACTGCGACACCACCGGCGTGGAGCCCGACTTCTCGCTGGTCAAGTTCAAGAAGCTGGTCGGCGGCGGCTCGATGCAGATCGTCAACCAGACCATCCCGCGCGCGCTGAAGCGTCTCGGCTACAACGCCGAGGAGATCGAGGCGATCGTCGAGTTCATCAGCAGCAACGGCCACGTCGTCGGTGCGCCCGGCCTCGCGGCCGAGCACTACGAGGTGTTCGACACCGCCATGGGCACCCGCGCCATCAAGCCGATGGGTCACGTGCGCATGATGGCCGCCGTCCAGCCGTTCCTGTCCGGCGCCATCTCCAAGACGGTGAACCTGCCCGAGACGGCGACCATCGAGGAGATCGAGGACGTCTACCTGCAGGGCTGGAAGCTCGGCCTGAAGGCGCTGGCGGTCTACCGCGACAACTGCAAGGTCGGTCAGCCCCTCTCCGACGCCAAGAAGGAGACCAAGGAGGAGAAGAAGGCCGAGCCCGAGGTCCGGATCGAGTACCGCCCCAAGCGTCAGCGTCTGCCGAAGTCGCGCGCCTCCCGCACGACCAGCTTCTCGGTCAGCGGCGCTGAGGGCTACATGACCTCCGGTGCCTACGAGGACGGCCGTCTCGGCGAGGTGTTCCTCAAGCTCGGCAAGCAGGGCTCGACCCTCGCTGGCGTGATGGACGCCTTCTCGATCGCCGTGTCGATCGGCCTGCAGTACGGCGTGCCGCTGGAGAGCTTCGTGCAGAAGTTCACCAACCTGAAGTTCGAGCCCGCCGGCATGACCGACGACCCGGACATCCGGATCGCCCAGTCCTTCATGGACTACATCTTCCGTCGCCTCGCGCTGGACTACCTCACCTTCGACGACCGTTCGGAGCTGGGCATCTACACGGCTTCGGAGCGTGCGCGCTACGTCGAGACGGGGTCCTACCTCTCCGAGGAGGACGAGGCCGAGATGATCGAGTCCGAGACCCTGCGCAACGACGCGGGCGACGACTTCAACGTCGACGGCGCCCGGCAGCCCTCGCTGCTCGACGCCCATACGACGGCCGAGCTGATGGAGGCTCTCGGCGTGGCCGAGGTCGACGCCCCGCTCTGCATGACCTGCGGCACCAAGATGCGTCCGTCCGGTTCCTGCTACGTCTGCGAGGGCTGCGGCTCGACCAGCGGCTGCAGCTGATCGCCTGAACGCCAGACGGCCCGCCCCGATCGGGGCGGGCCGTTTTCGCGTTCTCCCGCTTCGATGGGGAGCCGATTCCCGGGCGGCACTGCTCGGCAGAACGGGGCCGGAGACAAACCAAGGGCCCGCTGGGAGGCGGGCCCTTGGCCTTGGAGTTCCACGATTCGTGTTCGGCGAGTCGTTGGGACTTTGATCGACTCGATTCCCACCGGGCCGTGGACCCGATGTGGTGAGGGACACCAGTAGTCACGCTATCCCCTCAGGGGGTCAGTCCCGAAGGGATGAAACCATAAATTCGGGTGAACTTCCTTGTGGGGTGCTGACAGGGTCCGGGAACGTGCCAGCTCCGGCGTCCATCGATGCCAGTTTCCTTCGCTCTGGGACCGCCGCTGAGCACTTCTCCGGACTCGTCGCGCGACACACCCGGCACGTGGAGAACGGGACTCCTGCGCGTGGGGGTTCGCCTGCGGTGAGCTGGGAGGCGTGGCCTAGGCTTGGGTCATGATCCCTCCAGTTGTCGACCAGGCCTGGCTCGAGGCGCATCCCGAGGCGGTGATCGCGGACGTGCGGCACTACCTCGACGACCGGCGCGGCATCGACGCCTTCCGGGCGGGGCACCTGCCGGGAGCGCGGTTCATCGCCATGGACGTTGTGCTGGCCGATCCTGCCAGCCCCGAACTCGGACGCCATCCGTTGCCCGACCCGACCCGCTTCGCCGCAGGAATGGCGGCCAGTGGAATCGGGGACGATTCCGTGGTCGTCGCCTACGACGATGCAGGGGGAGCGATGGCTGGACGCCTCGTCTGGCTCCTGCGCCTGCTCGGCCATGACGCCGCGCTGCTCGACGGCGGCCTCAAGACGTGGGAGGGAGACCTCGTCGACGAGGTGGATGTGCCGGAGATCGCCGAGTTGAACCCGCGTCCCTGGCCCGCCGACGCCCTGGCCACCATGGACGAGACCGCTCACGGGGAGATCGTCATTGACGCTAGGGCCTCGGAGCGGTTCCGAGGGGAATCGGAGCCGATCGACCCCAAGGCCGGACACATCCCGGGGGCCAGGAGCCTGCCGCTCGGTGGCAACCTGGCCGAGGACGGCCGGTTCCGCACGCCTGAGGAACTCAGGGCCCGTTTCTCCGGCATCGAGGCAGCCGAGGACGTCATCTCCTACTGCGGATCGGGTGTCACCGCATGTCACAACCTGATCGCCATGGAGTATGCCGGGTTGGGCCGCGGCCGACTGTTTCCCGGGTCGTGGTCGGCGTGGAGCGCGAGCGGGCGTCCGGTCGCCACGGGTGACGAATCAGTCTGAGCGATTGAGCAGTCTTTTCGCGCATTGCGCGCACCTGGGTGGTTCATTGGGAGCGGTCACGGGTATGCTCGTGAGGATTTCCTCGACACGCGCGACTTTCTCCTAAGGAGTACTCAATGGCGACCACGGGCCGCGTCACCTTGCCCATCGAACAGGGCATGGACGACCAGCTTCCAGGCATCCTCTCCCGGCTCGGCGCCGACGCCGTGCGGAACTCGGACGGAACCTGGCTTCCTGAGATCACCCCGCAGCTCGGGGTGAAGGTCTACGAGACCTACTTCCCGGCACGTGGCAACCAGGAGTTCGCCCTCGCGCACCTCGACGCCCGTCCCCGCTTCTACCTGATGTCGGAGCGGGTCACTGCCCCGTCAGCCGAGCCGCTGGCGATCGACATCATGAAGGGCTACTACACCCTCCAGGTCGAGCCCGACCAGGGCGACTACCAGCGCTGGTGGGAGGTCATCGACCGCACGACCGGCGAGGTCGTCCCCGTCGAGGGATGGAGCGTGAAGGGGGAGGGAAGTGACGTCACCGTCACCATCGCCGAGCCTGTCGCGTTCCACGTCTACACCGTCAGCTTCCTGTCGTGGCAGGTCTGGGACTCGACCCAGATGTACAACTACACGACCAACAACTGGGAAAACGATCCGACGCGCGTGCGTGAGATCGGCTACGACGTGCGCCACCCCGAGGCGTGGGAGTTCATGACGAGCTCGCTGCGCACCTGGTGCGAGGAGCGCCCCGAGGTCAACGTCGTGCGGTTCACGACGTTCTTCTACCACTTCACCCTCGTGTTCAACGACCTCGGCAAGGAGAAGTACGTCGACTGGTTCGGCTACTCGGCCTCCGTCTCGCCGCTGGCGATGGACGCCTTCGAGGCCGAGTACGGGTACAAGCTTCGCGCCGAGGACTTCATCGACGAGGGCTACTACAACAACTCGTTCCGGGTCCCGACGAAGGTCTTCCGCGACTGGATCGACTTCCAGAGCCGCTTCGTGTGCGCCCGGGTCAAGGAACTCGTCGACATCGTCCACGAGTTCGACAAGGAAGCCCTGATGTTCCTCGGTGACACCTGGATGGGCACCGAACCCTACGGGAAGTACTTCGCCGAGACCGGCATGGACGGCGTCGTCGGGTCGGTCGGATCGGCCGCCACCTGCCGCATGATCTCCGACATCCCCGGCGTGAAGTACACCGAGGGCCGCTTCCTCCCGTACTTCTTCCCCGACGTGTTCAAGCCCGGCGGCGATCCGCTCGGTGAGGCGAACGAGTCCTGGCTGCAGGCCCGCCGCGCGATCTCCCGCAAGCCGCTCGACCGGATCGGCTACGGCGGCTACCTCTCGCTCGCCGTCCAGTTCCCGGACTTCATGGCCCGCATCGAGCAGATCGCCAACGAGTTCCGCTCGATCCACGAGGTGGGCCACGGCCACCTGGCCGAGCGCTCCACGATCCGCATCGGCGTGCTCAACGCCTGGGGTGAGCTGCGCAGCTGGCAGACGCACATGGTCGCCCACGCCCTCTGGTACAAGCAGATCTACTCCTACCTCGGCGTCCTCGAGTCCCTCGCCGGCCTCCCGTTCGACCTGCAGTTCGTCTCCTTCGAGGATGCGCTCAACGGTCGCCTCGACGACCTCGACGTCGTGCTCAACGTCGGCGCCGCAGGCACCGCGTTCTCCGGCGGCGACACCTGGCTGGACCCCGAGCTCCAGGGCGTCCTGCGCCGCTTCGTCGGCAACGGGGGCGGCCTGATCGGCATCGGCGAGCCCACCGCCGTGCTCAAGGGCGGCGCCTACTTCCAGCTGTCCGACGTCCTCGGCGTCGACAAGGAGCTCGGCTTCTCCCAGTCGACCGACCGCTACCCGGTCGAGACCCCCGAGCACTTCATCACCGGCGACCTCAAGGGTGCCCTCGACGTGGGCGAGGGAGCAGGCGACATCTTCGCCACCACCACCGACACGGCGATCCTGCGCCTGCAGAACCGTTCGGTCGAGCTGGCCGCCAACCAGGCGGACGAAGGCCGCGGCGTCTACATCGCCGGCCTTCCCTACAGCCACGACAACGCACGCCTGCTGCACCGTGCGATCTACTGGGCCGCGGGCCGCGAGGCCGACTTCGGCCACCAGTGGATCCCGTCCAACCCGGGCGTGGAGGTGGCCGTCTTCGAGCAGGCGGGCAAGGCGCTCGTGACGAACAACCTGACCGAGGCCGCGAGCACGACCCTCACTGGGCGCACCAGCGGATTGGAGGGCGACGGCGAGATCCGCGAGCTCCAGCTCGACCTCGAGCCGATGGAATCGCGCTGGATCGACCTGGCCTGAGTCCAGACGGCAACGCCCCCGACCGATCGGTCGGGGGCGTTCGTCGTCGTGGCGGCGCGGACGGCTCGCGTCGTAGATGCTGGGAGTCCGGAACCGGAAGGGCCCGGCGCGATCTGGATCGCGCCGGGCTCCTGCTTCTAAGCGGCTCAGGACTTCAGCCGGCTCAGCAGCTCACCGGCGTCCTGGCCGACCCGGCCTCCCGGATGGGTGAAGAGGAAGTCCTCCCAGCTGTACCCGCGCAGCTGCATGAGGGCCAGCGAGAGGGCGTCGCCCCACGCGGCCATGGCCAGCGTGCTGCCCATGGCGATGGCGTTGCCGGGGTCGCCCTCGCCGGCGGGGATGACGGCCACGTCGTCGGCGGCCTCGACCAGCGGCGAGGACTCGCGGCTCGTCATGACCAGGATCCGGGCGCCACGGACCTTCGACCTGGTGACGAACTCGGTCAGCTCCCCGGTGCCGCCGCCCTTCGACAACGCGATCACCGTGTCGCCGGCGGCCACGGCGCCGAGGCTGCCGTGCAGGCCCTCGGTGGGGTGCAGGAAGAGCGCCGGCGTTCCGCAGACCGAGAGCAGGTGCGCGAGGCGGCGCGCGATGGTTCCCGACGTGCCGGTGGCCGAGGTGATGACCTTCCCGTGCCCTTCGAGGAGGGCCGTGAGGAAGGAGTTGAACTGGTCGTTGCCGACGAGCTCCCGGACTTGTAAGACGGCGATGCCCTCGGCCGCGACGAGCTGTCGCGACTCCTCGAGGGCCTGCGCGATGGACTCAGGCGTTGGCTGAAGCACTGTTCTTGCCTTTCTGTGGCTTTGGTGGGGCGGGCCGCCGCGCGGGACGTCGCCCGACGGAGAGGACCACGAACGTGGCCAGGATCAGGCCCTGGATGATCTGGTAGAGGTAGGGGTTGATCTGGAGCAGGTTGAACCCGTTGCTGACGACCTGCAGCAGCGTGGTCGCCAGGAGGCAGCCGACGATGCGGGCGCGCCCGCCCGTCGGGTCGGTGCCGCCCAGCACGGCGATCGTGATCGCCAGCATGATGTAGCTGGCGCCGAAGCCGGCCGACGCGCTCGCCGCCCTGGCGGTGATGAACACGGCCGCGAGCCCGGCCAGCGCGCCCGCGATCGCGTAGGTCTGCAGGTGGATCTTCGCGATGCCGAAGCCGGTATAGCGGGCCGCGGTCGAGTTGGTGCCGTACATCAGGGCCCGCTGACCGAACGTCGTGCGGTCCATGAGGAACCACACCGCCGCTCCGATGACCGCGAACAGGATGAGCGTGACGGGCACGCCCCCGAAGGTCGCCAGTCCAAGCTCGTTGATCGGGCCGGGCAGCGAGTACAGCGCCTTGCCGCTCGTGATGGCGATGCCGAGACCCCCGAACAGGCTGCCGGTCGCCAGCGTGGTGAGGATCGGCCGGATGTTGACGTAGGCGACCAGCACGCCGTTGATCAGGCCGCAGACGATCCCCACGAGGACGGCGATGGGCACGGCGATAAACGTCAGGTAGACCGGGTGCACCGCCATGTCCTGCCCCCACTGCCCGACCAGTGCGACCGAGATCGCGGCCAGGTTGGCGATGGCCACGACCGACAGGTCGATGCCGCCGCTGGCCATGGCGATCACCATCGCTAGGGCGAGGATGCCGATCTCCGGGATGCTGAACGACAGCGACTGGAGGTTGAGGCCGGTGAGGAAGGTTCCGGGGGCGAGGGCTCCGAACAGCACCACCCCGAGCACGAGGAGGATCCCCATGCGTGCCGTGTCGTGGCGCAGCAGCGCCTTGCCGATGTTCCTGCCGTTCACTTGACCGCTCCTTCCAGGATGGGCGTGCGATGGCCGCGCCGCCGGCTGCTGATGGCCTGGATGGCCACGCCGATCAGCACCACCAGGCCGATGGCGAAGGTGTGCCAGAAGCTGGGCACCCCGAGCCGGATCAGGCTGTTCTTGACCAGCGCGATCAGCAGGACGCCGAGGACGGTGCCCTTCACGCTGCCGCGCCCGCCCGTGTCGAGCGCTCCGCCGATTACGACGGCCGCGATGACGTCGAGTTCGCCGCCGACCAGGTCGAACGGGTTGGCCGTCCGGTTGAGCGAGACGTGGACCATGCCCGCGAAGCCGGCGATGCCGCCGGCCAGAATGAGCATCAGGGTCTGCACCCGCAGTACCGGGATGCCGGCGCGGTCGGCCGCCTCGGGGTCACCACCGATCGCGTAGATCGAACGTCCGTAGTAGGTCCGGCTCAGGAACACCGCGATAGCGACGCACAGCACCACGATGGGGATCACCAGGACGCTCACCGGGCTCGAGCCGAGGGTGAACAGCGACGCACGGCCGACGGCGTCGAGTCCGCTGGGCAGCTGTGCGATGTAGGCGGATCCGACGAAAGCCAGCAGGATGCCGCGGATGATGGTCTGCGTGCCCAGTGTCGCCATCAGGGTCGGGACCCGGAAGTAGGCGATGAGCAGCACGTTCGGCAGTGCGGCGATCAGCCCGATCCCGATCGAGATCAGGAACGGGGCGGCGCCGCCGTCCCAGCCGAGCCTCTGCACCAGCAGCACGGAGGCGTAGGCCGACGTGATGGCGATGGCCATGAAGGACACGTCGAAGCCGCCCGAGATGATCACCATCAGCACGCCCAGTGCCAGGCACATGTTGACCAGGCCGGAGCGGAGGATGTCGCCGGCGAAGCCGAGCGAGAGCGAGCCGGGGGCCGCGACGGCCATGAACACGAGCAGCGCGAGGATGACCAGCACGAGGATGCCCTCGTTGTTGCGCCCCTTGAGCGTGGCGAGTTTCATGACTGGCTCACCTCCATCACGCGCGCCCGGACGGTGTCGACGTCGACGTCGTCATCGGCGAGCTCGGCCCGCAGAAGCCCCTTGTCGACGACGAGCACGCGGTTGCACACGCCCGCCACCTCCTGGTAGTCGTCGGACACGACGAGGATCGCCATGCCCTTCTCGGCGTATTCCCGCAGGATCTGCAGGATGCCGAACTTGGCGCCGATGTCGACGCCGACCGTCGGCCCGTTGAGGATGAGGATCCGCGGGCTGGTGGCCACCCACTTGCCGATGACCACCTTCTGGTGGTTGCCGCCGGACAGTGTGCGGATCGGGTCTGTGCCCTTGCCGATCTTGATCCGCAGGGCATCCACCGACGCGTCGACCTCCTTGGCCACCCGGCCCCGGTTGACGACACCGGCGGTGCTGACGTCGCCGAGGGTGGCGGCGGTCAGGTTCTCGGAGATCGCCCGGCTGAGGAAGACGCCCTGACGCAGGCGGTCCTCCGGGACGTAGGCGATCCCGGCGGCGATGGCGTCGGTGGGACTGTTGAGTCGCACCGGGGTGCCGAACACGCGGATCTCTCCGCTCTCGGCGGGAAGCAGACCGAACAGGGCGTCGGCGATCTGCGTGCGTCCCGAGCCGCGAAGGCCGGTCAGCCCGACGATCTCGCCGGCCCTGAGCTCGAACGTGACGTCGCTGAACTGGGTCGCGACGCCGAGTCCCTCGACGGAGAGGGCGACCTCGGAGTCGTCGGCCACGCTCACCGTCCTGCGTTCGGTCGTGGTCCTGGAACCGACGAGCGCCTCGGCCAGCGAGTCCTCGGTGAAGGAGGCGGCCGGTCCCTCGGCGACCTTGACGCCGTTGCGGATCACGGTCATGTCGTCGGAGATGGCTAGCGCCTCGTCCAGCTTGTGCGAGACGAACACGATGCCGACCCCGTCCTCCCTGAGCCGGTTCACCACCTCGAAGAGCTTGTCCACTTCGCGCCACGTGAGCGCGGTGGTGGGCTCGTCCATGAAGAGCACCTTGGCGTCCTGGGCCAGGGCCCGGCAGATGGCGGCGAGCTGACGCTCGGCGATGGACAGGTCGTCGATGTCGGCGGCGAGATCGAGTGAGATGCCCAGTCGTGCGGTCACCTCCTCGGCGCGCTGGGTGGCGGCGGGTCCGCTGACCATGGGGCCCCGCTGCAGTGAGCGGCGGAGCATGTCGATGTTCTCGGCGACGCTGAGATTGCCGAACAGGGCCAGGTCCTGGTAGATGACCTGGATGCCGTGCTGGAGCGCCTGGCGTGCCGTGTGGTGGTGGAGCGGCGTGCCCTGGAGCAGGAGTTCCCCCGCGTCGGGGGCCTCGACCCCGCTGACGATCTTGATCAGCGTCGACTTGCCGGAGCCGTTGACGCCGGCCAGGCAGTGCACTCGGCCGGCCTCGAACGTCACCGAGACATCATCCAGGGCCTGAACTCCGCCGTACCTCTTGGAGATCCCGCGGACCTCGAGGAGCGAGTTGGTCATGAATCTGTCTTCCGATCAGAAGGGGTAGTCGCCGGCGTTGTCCTTAGTGACGTCGATCCACGCCTGTCCGAAGAACGTGTTGGGCAGGTCGCTGCTCGGCACGAGCGAGTCGTAGCCCTCGATACCCAGGTCGGTGCCTTCCTCCAGCTGCTCGCCGGCGATGATCTTCTGCGCCGCCGACAGCATCGCCTGGCCAGCCAGGCCCGGGTCCCAGAACGTGATCGTGTCGACGGCGCCGGTCTCCAGCAGGTTGCCCGCGATCGAAGGCAGCGAGGTGCCCACGACACAGGTGTCGTCGGCGCGGCCCGCCTCCTCGAGGGCGCGGCCGATGCCGGCCACGTCGGTGGAGGCGGAGCCGAGGAAACCCTTGATGTCGGGGTTGGTCGCCAACAGCTCCTTGGTGCGTTGGTACGCCGTCTCCTGGTTCTCGTCGGACGAGACCGGATCGACGACCCGGGTGATGCCGGGGTAGTCGGCCGTCGCCTTCTCGAGGGCACCCTCGGCCCACAGGTTGTGCGACTTCACGGTCAGCGAGCCGACCATGTGGGCGTAGGTGCCCTCGCCGGCCATGCACTCGCTCAGCAACTCCATCTGGTGCGCGCCGTAGGCCTTGTCCTCGAACGCCTCGATGGAGGCGTCGGTGTTGGTGATGCCGGCGGCCTCGTGCGTGATGACGGTGATGCCGGCGTCACGGGCGCGCTTGAGCACGTTCTCGACGGATTCCGGCGAGTTGGGCACGACCAGCAGCGCCGCGGGCTTCTGGGGGATGACGTCGGAGATGATCGAGATCTGCTTCTCCTCGCTGGCGTCGTCGCCGGCGAGCTGCTTGACGGTGAGTCCCTTCTCCTTGCCGTACTCCTGCGACAGCTTGTCCATGCGGCCGAACCAGTCGCCGCCGGACAGCTTGACCACGAAGATGTACTCGCCGTCGGCGTTCCTGGGCGCCGAACCGCCGCCGCCTCCGGTGCCGGGGCCGGCGGGGGTGCCGGCGGTGCCGCAGGCGGTGAGTGGGACGATGAGGGCGGCGAGCCCAAGGGCGAACCAGCGCCTGGGGGTGAATCTGGACATGGTGGAACCTCTCTGGGGTGGTGTGGGTTGTGGTTGGTCGGAATCCGTGGGAGGTGCTACGCGGAGCGCAGCGTGTGCATGATGTCGGCGTGCTCCTGGCCGAAGTGCCGGGTCAGGTGGCGGTAGATGGCGAGCCGGGAGGAGAGCGAGCCTCCGCCCTCCGCCGTCGGCGCATAGGTCGCGGCGACGGTGGCCCGGCACCTCCGGGCGGCCTCCCGGTGGTCGTGGAACACGCCGGCGGCGACGGCCGAATGCAGAGCCGCGCCGGTCGCGGGCAGGTTGAGCGACTCGACGACCGAGACCGGCAGTGCGGTGGCGTCGGCGAGGAGCTGCATCAGGACCGGGTTCTTCAGGCCGAGGCCGCCGCACACGACGATCTCCTCGACCGGTAGGCCCTGTGCCTGGAAGTTCTCGATGATCAGCCTCTGACCGAACGCGGCGCCCTCGAGCAGCGCCAGGTAGACGTGATGGGGCCTGGTGTCCAGCGTCATGCCGACCACGAGACCGCTGAGCGACGGGTCGACCAGCGGTGAGCGGTTCCCGTTGAGCCATTCGAGCGCGACGAGCTTCGGCCCGTCCTGTCCGGGGTCCTGGATGCGGGCGATGAGCTCCTGGTGGTCGCCGTCGGCGAAGCGGCGCACGAACCAGTTCAGCGAGTCGCCGACGCCGGACTGTCCGGCCTCGTAGCCGAAGCTGTCCGGGAGCATGCCGTCCTTGACCACGCCCGAGATGCCCGCCACGTCGCGGAGCTCGTCGGCCACGAGCAGGTCACACACCGAGGTGCCCATGACCAGCAGCAGCTGCCCGGGACGCTCCATCCCCGCGGCGAGCACCGCCACCTGGGCGTCCATGTTGCTGACGCCGACCGCGACCGGACCCAGCCCCATCCGTGTCTGCCATTGCGGGGTGAGCGTGCCAACGAGGTCCCCCGGGTGGCCGAGCGGGGCCTCGAGACGCGGCAGCAGCGCGGAGAAGCCGGGGGAGAGCTGGTCGAGCAGTTCTGCCCTGGGAAAGCCGCCGAGGTCGGGTTGGTGGCAGCCCTTGTAGCCGGCGACACCGGCGTTGCGCAGCTCCACGCCGGTCAGCTGCCAGGTCAGCCAGTCGCCGACCTCGATGATCCGGGCGGCCCTGGCGAAGACCTCAGGAGCCTCTTCGAACATCTGCAGGGTCTTCGGCACGAGCCATTCGGACGAGACCGTGCCGCCGTAGCGGGCCAGCAGCTCGGGCGCGCTCTCCGCCCAGGCAGCGTTCAGGCGGGCGGCCCACGGCTGTGACGAGTGGTCCTTCCACAGCCTGGCGTACGCGTGGCGCTCGCCGCGCAGCTCGGGCAGACGGCTGAGCGGGGTGCCGTCGGCCAGCGTCGGCATGGGGGTCGACGCGGTGGTGTCGACCCCGAGCGCGACGATCTGCGACGGGTCCACGTCGCTGTCGCGCACGGCCCGGGCCACCACATCGCCCAGGAGTTCGAGGTAGTCGTCGGGATCGTGCAGGGCCGAGTCGAACGGGAGCCGTTCGGCCCTGTCCGGCAGCCTCTCGTCCATGACGCCGTGCGGGTAGCCGCGTTCCGCACTGCCGACGATCCGGCCGTCGTCGAGGTCGATCACCACGGCGCGACCCGATTCGGTCCCGAAGTCGATTCCGACGCTGTACGTCACTTGAAGGCCACCTCCTTGTGTCCAGCGATATTGCTGTGTGAGCAAGCCTGCCGGTTTGGCGACACCACAACCAGTAGTCTGCTCCTATGAGCGCAAGAGTGGATGGCGGCGAGAAGGAACATGGCCTCATGTTGGAGGTCTGTTCCCGGTTCTACTTGGAGGAACAGTCAAAAATTGAGATCGCGTCGGCTCTGGGGCTGTCCCGCTTTCAGGTCGCTCGTTTGATCGCTTCGGCGCGGGCGCAGGGGCTGGTGCAGATCAGGATCGGCTACGACGTCCCCGCCACACCGCTGGGTCGCGAGCTCAAGGACGCCTACGGGCTCGAGTTCGCGGAGGTGGCTGAGGGGACGAACCTCACCGAGCGGGGGCGCTGGGACGCGCTCGGCAAGGCGGCGGCGTTCCTGCTGGAGCGGATCCTCACCGACCGCGACACCCTGGGGGTGAGCTGGGGGCGCACCGTCCAGGCGATCCTGCCGCACCTGACGCGGCTTCCCTCCTGCCCGGTGGTCCAGCTCTCGGCCATGACGGGCGGCAGGGAGAACAACTCCACCGAGGTCGTGCGACGCTTCTCCGAACTCTCGAAGGGGCTCGCCTATCCGCTGTACGCGCCCCTGGTACTGCCCAACGCCGTGACCGTGCAGGGGCTGCTGGAACAGATGGGCATCGCCGAGACCTTCGCGATGCACAGCCACGTGACGGTCGCCGTGATGTCGGTGGGCAGTTGGAAGCCGCCGAACTCGCAGCTGCGGATCCAGTTCCCGGTCAGCGAGATCGAGCGCCTGGACCGGCGCGGCGTGTTCGCCGAGATCGGCGGCGCGCTGTTGGGCTCGGAGGGGGAGCTGATCGACGATCCGGCCGTCGAGCGGATCCTGGCGGTCGGCCCCGACCGGCTGCGGCGGATCCCCTCGGTGATCGCCGTCGCCGGGGGAGCCAGCAAGGCCGGCGCGATCCACTGCGCGCTGCGCGCACGACTGATCAACTCGCTGGTCACCGACGTCGAGGCGGCGCGGATCCTGATCCGGCGGGCCGAGGCGGCGTAGCGGGCCCGAACGGCAGGTCGGTCTCCGCAGCCGCGGGACTACTCTTGGGAGTGAACACCCGACCCAACTGGAGGAGAACCATGCCGGCGCTTCGGTCCCGCACCACCACCCACGGCCGCAACATGGCGGGCGCCCGCGCACTCTGGCGCGCCACGGGCATCACGGACTCGGACTGGGGCAAGCCGATCGTGGCCGTCGCCAACTCGTTCACCCAGTTCGTGCCGGGTCACGTGCACCTGCGCGACATGGGAAAGCTCGTCTCCGAGTCGATTGCAGAGGCCGGAGGCGTCGGGCGCGAGTTCAACACGATCGCCGTCGATGACGGCATCGCGATGGGCCACGGAGGCATGCTCTACTCGCTGCCGAGCCGCGAGCTGATCGCCGACTCGGTCGAGTACATGGTCAACGCGCACTGCGCCGACGCCCTCGTGTGTATCTCCAACTGCGACAAGATCACCCCCGGCATGTTCCTCGCCGCGCTGCGGCTCAACATCCCGACGGTGTTCGTCTCCGGCGGCCCGATGGAGGCGGGAAAGGCAGTGGTCAAGGAGGGCGGCACGGTCGAGAGCTCGCTCGACCTCGTCGACGCCATGGTCTCCGCCGTCGACCCGAACGTCAGCGACGCCGAGCTAGGCCGGATCGAGGCCAACGCCTGCCCGACCTGCGGGTCCTGTTCGGGCATGTTCACGGCCAACTCGATGAACTGTCTGCTTGAGGCGATCGGCCTCGCGCTGCCTGGCAACGGCTCGACGCTCGCCACCGCCGCCGCCCGCAAGGGACTCTTCCAGGAGGCCGGGCGCCTCATCGTCGAGCTCTGCGAGGCGTACTACGACCAGGACGACGAGTCGGTGCTTCCCCTCTCCATCGCGACGAAGGCCGCTTTCGAGAACGCCATGAAGCTCGACGTCGCGATGGGCGGATCGACCAACACGGTGCTCCACCTGCTCGCCGCCGCCCAGGAGGCCGGCGTCGACTTCGACCTCGACGACATCGACGCCATCTCCCGCGTCACGCCCTGCCTGGCGAAGGTCGCGCCCAACTCGCCGAAGTACTACATGGAGGACGTCCACCGCGCGGGCGGCATTCCCGCGCTGCTCGGTGAGCTGAAGCGCGGCGGGAAGCTCGACGAGTCCGTCCGCGCCGTGCACTCGCCGAGCCTCGACGCCTGGCTGGGGGAGTGGGACATCCGCGGCGGGTCCGCGAGCGATGCCGCCATCGAACTGTTCCACGCGGCCCCGGGCGGTGTGCGCACCACCGAGGCCTTCTCCTCGACCAACCGGTGGGAGAGCCTCGACACCGACTCGGAGGGTGGCTGCATCCGCTCCACCGAGCACCCGTACACCGCAGACGGTGGACTCGCCGTCCTCAAGGGCAACCTCGCGGTCGACGGCGCCATCGTCAAGACGGCGGGCGTCCCCGAGGATCAGTGGACCTTCACCGGCAAGGCCATCGTGACCGAGTCCCAGGACGAGGCCGTCGAGGCGATCCTCGGTAAGCGGGTCCAGCCGGGCGACGTGGTCATCGTCCGCTACGAGGGCCCCAAGGGCGGCCCGGGCATGCAGGAGATGCTGTACCCGACGTCCTACCTGAAGGGGCTCGGCCTCGGGCCCAAGTGTGCGCTGGTCACCGACGGACGCTTCTCGGGCGGCTCGTCCGGGCTGTCCATCGGACACGTCTCCCCGGAGGCGGCCTCCGGAGGCACGATCGGCCTGGTGGAGGACGGCGACCAGATCACGATCTCCATCCCCGATCGGCTGATCCGGCTCGACGTGGACGACGACACCCTCGCCGCCCGCCGTGCCCGACGTGACGCCGAGGGGTGGGCGCCGAAGGACCGCGAGCGTGAGGTGTCGACCGCGCTGAAGATCTTCGGCATGCTCGCCCAGTCGGCAGACAAGGGCGCGGCCCGCAAGCTCGACTGACCGCTGACGAGCCCGGCGATCCACGGATCGCCGGGCTCTCTGCATGCCCGGGGCGGTGCTCCACCCGCACCACCGATACGATCGGGCGGAGCGGACCAGGAGGGCACATGACGCTTCCACAGTGGCTGACCTCGATCTTCGTGATCGTCGAGTATGTGATGAAGATCATCGCCATCGGGGTGGTTCCCGAGAACCGCCGCCCCTCGTCGTCGTCGGCCTGGCTACTGCTGATCCTCTTCCTGCCCGTCGTCGGCTTCCCGCTTTACTGGCTCATCGGCAGCCCCTGGGTGCGGGGACGCCGTCAGAAGATCCAGGAACAGAGCGACGAGGTCATCAAGCGCCACACCGAGGGACTTCCGCTCGTCCCCGAGGGGGCTCACGCGAGCCCGGCGCTCGAACGCATCCTGCACATGAACCGCGATCTGACCAGCATGCCCTGCATGACCGGCGAGGTGCTCGGCATGCACGGCGAGGCGGCCGAGACCTACTCCTCGATGGCCGAGGCCGTCGACCGGGCGCTGCGCTACGTGCACGTCGAGTTCTACATCATGGCCTGGGACGACACGACCGACGTGTTCTTCCAGGCCCTCGCGCGCGCCGTCGAGCGCGGGGTGAAGGTGCGCCTGCTCGTCGACCAGCTCGGCTCGCAGAAGTACCCGGGATGGAAGAAGTTCCAGCGCCGACTCACCGAGGCAGGCATCGAGTGGCGGCTGATGATGCCCATCTCGCTGCTGCGGGGCAGATGGCGGCGACCCGATCTGCGCAACCACCGCAAGCTGATGATCATCGACGGCGACACCGGCTTCATGGGCTCCCACAACGTCATCGACCCGCACTACGCCAACAAGAAGAACCTGCGCATCGGCCGTCAGTGGCACGACCTGTCGATCACCGTCTCGGGCGACATCGTCCTCGAGCTGGAGGCCGTGTTCGCGATGGACTGGTACGTCGAGTCCGGGGAGCTGCTCGACCCCAACGAACACTTCATCGACAAGCCGGACCTGATCCCCGGAGGCGCGGCGAACGCGATGCAGCTCGTGCCGTCGGGGCCCGGCTATCCCACCGAGCCCAACCACCGGATGTTCGTCGCGTTGATGTACCTGGCCAAGGACACCATCACGATCGCAAGCCCGTACTTCGTGCCGGACGAGCCGCTGCTCAACGCGATCACGTCAGCGGTGTACCGCGGGGTGCACGTGGAGCTGTACGTCGGCGCCGAGGCCGACCAGTTCGTCGTCGGCCATGCCCAGCGTTCCTACTACGAGGCGCTGCTCGAGGCGGGCGTGCAGATCTACCTGTACCCGGCGCCCGCGGTCCTGCACTCGAAGTACATGACGGTCGACGACTCGATCGGCGTGATCGGATCGTCCAACATGGATTACCGCTCCTTCGCCCTCGACTACGAGATCATGCTGCTGGGCTTCGGCGGCAACCTGGTCGACCTGCTGCACGCCAACGACGAGCACTACCGCAGCGTCTCGCACCTGCTGACCCTCGAGGAGTGGCGCGAGCAGCCGTGGTGGGGCCGCTACCTCGACAACGTCTGCCGGCTCACCTCCGCCCTGATGTGACGCTCGGGAAGTGCCGGAGCGGGCCCTCGAGCCAGGCACCCAGACGGTGACACGCTTCCCGCAGTTGGCTCTTCAGCACCGCGGTGAGACGATCAGAGCCAGTTGCGCCACTTGAAGACGAAGTACATCGCCACGCCGGCCACCAGCATCAGGCCGAGCCCCCAGGCGTAGCCGAGGGTCCAATCCAGCTCTGGCATGTTGGTGAAGTTCATGCCGTAGGTCCCTGCGACGAGGCTCGGCACGAACAGCACGCCTGCCCAGGCCGCGATCCGGCGCGAGTCCTCGGCTTGGCGCAGGCTCGCCGCCGTCATGTTGGTGACCTCCTCGTTCTGGCGCTGGGCCTGCAGCGACAGGTTGAGGTCGAGGGTTCCCTTGAGGGCCTCGCGCAGGCTCTCCACCCGCTCGTCGGCGATGATGGCGTGGTCCTCGATGTCGCGAAGTTCCTGCAGCACCCGTTCCGGTGCGTCGGACAGGAGCTGGTCGGCGCGCAGGTCGGCGATGATGTCGCGCAGCGGCCGGACGGCGCGCTGGAAGTCGATCACCTCACGCGAGAGCTGGTAGATCCGCTTCGAGACGTGCGTGCTGCCGCCGAAGACCTCGGTCTCGATCTCGTCGACGTCGTTCTCGATGCCGAGCACGACGGGGCGGTACTCGTCTACGACGAGGTCGACCAGATGCAGCAGCACGGTGCGTGGTCCCATGGCGAGCAGGTGCGGGTGCGCCTCCAGCCGGCCGCGCAGCTGGGAGAGGTCTGGCGTCGCCGCGTGTCGCAGCGTGATCACCAGCCGGTCGCCGACGATCGTGTGCAGCTCGCCGAAGGCGACCGACTCGCTCCGGTCGATGTAGTCGGCCGCCCGCAGCACGAGGAAGGCGGTGTCGCCGTAGCGCTCGAACTTGGGTCGCTGATGGGCGGTGACGGCGTCCTCCACAAGCAGCGGGCTGAGGGAGAACTGCTTCGACAGCAGCGACATCTCTTCATGCGTCGGCCGCAGCAGGCCCGCCCAGGCGAAGCCGTCGGGATGGGCGTCGAGCCCTTCGAACAGTTCGGCGAAGGTGGTGGGACTCGCCACCCGGTGACCGTCGACGTAGATGCCCGCGTCGACGATCGACGAGCCGGCCGCTGCCTCAGCGTGTTCGTACATCCCGCCTCCTGCCTGGAACGGGCTCAGACTACCGCCGGGGGACCTACTCGGCCGCGACCTTCGGGGTCGCGTCGCGTCGGGCCATGGCCCAGACGATCCCGCCGACCGCGACCACCAGCACGGCAACCAGGGCGGCGGGGGAGTACTGCCACAGCTTGACCACGGCCGCCCATCCGATGAAGCCGACCGTCGCGTACAGGAACGCCCAGGCGACACAGCCGACCGTGACGGCGGGAAGGTAGCGCCGAAGCGGCATCCGCGCGACCCCGGCGGCGAGGTTGATCACGGTCTGGATGCCGATCGTGAGGAAGCTCAGCGAGATCGCCGGTGCTCCCCACCGGTTCAACCAGCGGGTGGCGTTGGCATAGTGCCGGGAGGTGAGCAGTCGCGCCAGCCGGGTGCGCTCCGCGCCTGCCGCCATGCCGCGGCCGAGCCAGTAGGTTCCGTTCGCCCGGAGCATCACAATGACGAACAGAGCTGCCACCACCACGAGGTAGGGGGCATCCCACGTCATCGGATTGAACACGGCTCTCCTCGCGTGACGAGACAGGTGGTGGGCGGAGTCTCCAGTCTATCCGGGATTTTGGGAGACTCTGTGTCGCGAAAATCGCTCCGTGCCGTCGGGCGTTGCATCGTCGGGCCTCCCCCGCAGCGGGGGAGGCTGGTCCGGGCACGGCAGACCGCCCACATCGTCGCCGAAGGGCGCGACGTCACAGAGGTGCCCGCGCTCCGCGAGGTCCAGCTCGGCGCGATGGAGGGCCTCTCCTACGACGACCTGCGCCCCGAGCCGACACCGGAAGGGATCGACGTCTCGGAGGTCAGATGGGCAGGCGGCGAGTCGCTCGCCGACGTGGCCGCCCGGCTCCGCCCCGTGCTGGAGGAGTTGGACAGCTGCTTCCGCGACTACGACGAGGTGCTGGGTGCTGGTAGCGCTGCTCGACGGACGCGACCACCGCGGGGTCGACTGGGACGCCTTGCCACCTGGCCCAACGGCGCGATCGTGACCCGCACCTGGCCCCGCCCGGTATGAGCCACGCTGACAGCGTCGTGCGCATGTGGCTGGTGTTTCCCCGATGACGGGCCTGCTGATCGCCGGCACGTCCTCCGACGCAGGCAAGTCGCTCTTCGTGACCGGGCTCTGTCGTGTGGCGCGGCGTCGAGGCATCGACGTGGCGCCCTTCAAGGCGCAGAACATGAGCAACAACTCGATGGTGTGCCTCGACGGCTCCGAGATCGGTCGCGCCCAGTACCTCCAGCCGGCTGCCGCAGGTGTCGTGGCCTCGTCAGTGCACAACCCGGTCCTGCTCAAGCCGGGAACCGACCGTGGCGCCTTCGTGGTCTTGCGGGGCCGACCCTTCGGCGCGCTCGAGGCGGGAGAGTACGCGACCGACCGCCCCCACCTCTCCGAGGCGGCCTACGCCGCCTACGAGGAACTCGCCTCCAGGCACGAACTGGTCGTCTGCGAGGGGGCGGGATCGCCGGCCGAGATCAACCTGCGGCAGGGCGACTTCGTCAATCTCGGCCTGGCGGCGCGCTTCGACCTGCCGGTCGCACTCGTCGGCGACATCGACCGCGGGGGCGTGCTCGCCTCCATCTACGGCACCTGGGGCCTCCTCGACGGCACGGACCGGTCACGCCTGGCCGGCTACGTCATCAACAAGTTCCGCGGCGACCGTTCGATCCTCGACCCCGGCCTCGACGACCTGAGCAGAAGGACCGGGCTGCGCAACTTCGGCGTCCTGCCCTACCTGCACGGGATGTGGATCGACGGCGAGGACGCGCTG
>RRZT010856455.1_pt1 | contig 25954 bp, 24 predicted proteins | sample 2165551 | NCBI WGS metagenome assembly RRZT01 (sample SAMN10456910, study PRJNA506462) | wastewater metagenome | biome: wastewater; feature: sludge; material: wastewater sludge; isolation source: wastewater sludge with Escherichia coli K12::gfp cells carrying plasmid... | place: USA: Moscow, Idaho... | reverse complement strand
TCGGCCGACCCGAGACACCGTTTCTCGTGGACAGGTTCGGGCGCATCGCGCGAGACCTGCGCGTATCGATCACAAGCGCCTGCTCACTGCGTTGCACATACTGCATGCCGGCGGAAGGCCTGCCCATCGTCCCTCGCGGGGTGAAGCGCCCTGGGTCTGATGGAGACTCGCGCTATTTGATTCCGACCAGCAGTTCGCGGTCGGCTTGGACAGCATAGAACGCGTTCTCGAACTCGACGGGCGGGACGTCGCCGAGGTAGCCATGGAGACGTTGCGCATTGTGCCAGTGCACCCACCCGAGCGTCGCGAGCTCGAGGTCCTCGACGGTCTTCCACGGTCGTTGGCGGGCAGGTCCGCGGACGAGTTCGGTCTTGTAATAGCCGTTCACCGTCTCGGCCAGGGCGTTGTCATACGAATCGCCGACGGTTCCGATCGAGGGTGTCGCGCCGATCTCCGCGAGGCGTTCGCCGTAGCGAATCGACGTGAACTGAGAGCCCGCGTCGCTGTGACAGCGCAGATCGGCGTGGCGTGCACCGCGGGACCAGCGGGCCATCTCGATCGCGTCGAGGACCATCTCGGTGCGCATGTGGGACGCGACCCGCCAGCCCACAATCATCCTGCTGAACGCGTCGACGATGAAGCACACGTAAGCGACGCCGGCCCAGGTGGGCACGAACGTCAGGTCCGTCACCCAGAGCCGGTTTGGTGCGGTCGCGGTGAACTCGCGCTTGACGAGGTCCGGGTGCCGCGCCGACGCCGGATCCGGGCGGGTGGTCTTCACCCGCTTCGACCGTCGGGCGCCCTCGATCCCCGCGACCCGCATCAGCCGGGCGGTCTGATCCCGACCGATCACGATCCTCGCTCGTCGGGCCGCCTTCCACAGCTTGCGGACCCCGTAGACGCGGTAGTTCATCTCCCACAGCTCGACCAGCCGCGGGATCAGCTCCTCGTCCCGCAGCGCGCGAGCCGAGGGGGCGCGGGTCTTGGCGGCGTAGTAGCTGCTCGGGGCCACCTGCAGCAGTCTGCAGATGAGCTCGACTCCGAGCCGGCGACCGTCGACCAGGTCGTCCTTGTTCGCGTCGATGAACGCGACTACTTCCGGTAGTGGCGGTCGAGCTCCGCCCCGAAGAAAGACGCCGCACGCTTGAGCACCTCGTTGGCGCGGCGAAGCTCCCGGTTCTCCTGCTCAAGCTCCCGCACCCGCTGCGCTTCGGCGCTGCTCACGCCCGGGGTGACGCCGTCGTCGATGTCGGCCTGCTTGACCCACATCCGCACGGACTCGACCCCGTAACCCAGCTGCGTCGCGACCCGCTGCACCGTCCCCTGCGTGACGCCGAGCTCAGCGCGCAGCGTCCTCACCATCCGCACTGCGGCGGCCTTCTCCTCGCTCGAGTAGCGACGCGTCGTCGGCTTCCCATTCGCCAGTTCCTTCGGCATGACTCCATCCTCGTTTCCAAGGTCAGGAGTCTCCAACAAACTCAGGGCGCTTCAGGGCGCTTCAATGCGCCCCTTAGCGTCGGTCTTGGAGACGATGATCTCCTCCGCGCCGAAGGTGCGCTCGACACCACTTGGCCGGATCTCCGGTGGACGCATGTCAGCCTCTTCCTGGTCGCCGCTGGTCATGGGCGAACCTCCGGGCACCCTATCGTCACGGCGACAGGGCCGGTGAGGACTTTCGGAAGCGCATTCAAAATGAACTAATGACGGCTCCGCGGCCGGAACCACAGCGGCTCGGGTCGGTCGCAAGGAGCCCTGAGTCGAGATCGCTACGGCGTCGACCACCCCTCACCGCTCGGACCGCTCCCAGTCGACCTGGGCGGCACCCGGCTCGCGGCCCGGGTCGGACTCGCGCGCGACCTGCAGAACACGGGTCTGCTGCACGAATAGGTGACAGTCAGGCTCAGGCCGCCAGTGCGACCTGAGTGGTCATGATGGTCTCGAACTCCACCGGGGTCAATCGCCCCAGACGGACCTGCCGCCGCCGGCGGTGATAAGTCCGCTCGATCCAGGTGACGATCGCAATCCGCAACTCGGTCCCCGTTCTGGGTGGCTTCACGGATCCAGTTCTGCAGACTGGACTTGCCAACTCCGAAGTCGGCGGCGATGCGCGCCAACGGCACGCCGGGGTCGCGGGCCAGAGCGACGCGCACGACGTCATCACGAAACTCGCGGGGGTAGCGCTTGGACATGGGGACATCCTCTCAGCGGTGCTGGTCAGCACCGGGTTGGGTGTCACCTATCCGTGCAGCAGACCCCTTCGTCGACGAAATGGTGATGATCTCCCAGCGTCCGCCCGAGATCGAGGACCGCGCCGTCCCCGGACACTGGGAAGGTGACCTGATCGTGGGGACCGGTTCGCAGTCCGCGATCGTGACGCTGGTCAAGCGCACCACCCGCCACGTCCTGCTCGGCCACCTGCCCGGCGGGCACACCACCGAGGAAGTTCGTGACGTGCCCATCCCGCTGATGGGCTCCCTGCCTGAGCATCTGCGCGGGTCGCTGACCTGGGACCAGGGCTGCGAGATGGCCGCCCACAAGCAGTTCTCCATCGCCACAGGCGTCCCGGTCTACTTCTGCGACCCGCACTCACCGTGGCAACGCGGGTCGAACGAGAACACCAACGGCCTGCTGCGCCAGTACTTCCCCAAGGGCACCGACCTCACTGCCCACGGGCCGGCCGACCTCGAGCACGTCGCCCAACAGCTCAACGGCCGTCCACGCACGACGCTCGGCTGGAAGACTCCAGCCGAGCGCCTGCGTGATCTACTGACAACCAACTAGCCATCAGGTGTTGCGAGGACCCCTAGAAACCGCCCACGGTCCGGGCCTGCTGTCGTGCGTGGGGCCCGCTGTTACTTCTTGCCCTGGTTCGCGACGGCCTTGATGGCCTCCGCCGCGGCGTCGGGGTCGAGGTACTGGCCGGGCTTGACGGGCTTGAGGGTCTCCTCGTCGAGCTCGTAGACGAGCGGGATGCCGGTCGGGATGTTGAGACCCGCGATGTCCTCGTCGGAGATGCCGTCGAGGTACTTCACGATCGCGCGCAGCGAGTTGCCGTGAGCGGCCACGAGGACCGTCTTGCCGGCCTTGAGGTCAGGGACGATCTCCGCGTCCCAGTACGGGAGCGCCCGCTCGAGGACGTCCTTGAGGCACTCCGTGAGGACCTGGGGGGCGTCGGCGTAGCGCGGGTCGGCGTCCTGCGAGAACTCCGAGCCGACCTCGATCGCGGGCGGCGGCACGTCGTAGGAGCGGCGCCACAGCATGAACTGCTCCTCGCCGAACTCGGCGAGGGTCTGGGCCTTGTCCTTGCCCTGGAGCGCACCGTAGTGACGCTCGTTGAGGCGCCAGCTGCGCTTGACCGGGATCCAGAGGCGGTCCGCGGCGTCGAGCGCGAGGTGCGCGGTGTTCATCGCGCGGCGCAGGAGGGACGTGTGCACGACGTCCGGGAGGACGCCGGCCTCGCGCAGGAGCTTGCCTCCGCGCTTCGCCTCCTCGACGCCCTTCTCAGAGAGGGCCACGTCGACCCAGCCGGTGAACAGGTTCTTGGCGTTCCATTCGCTCTCGCCGTGGCGGAGCAGCACGAGGGTGTAGGTCATGGTCCCCATTGTTGCGCACGGAGCGCCCGCGCACGCAGGGACCTTTCGGCCGTGGGACGGTCGCGGTGCCTCCCCCGCTGGTGCGCCCGGCGCCGACGGCGTGCGCTCAGCCGCGCTCGCGCCGCACCTTCGCGGCGAGGTCGTAGACGTCGAGCATCGCCGCCGCGGCGTCCCACCCGTACGACCGGCCGACGGCGAGCGCCCCCTCGCCGAGGCGCGCCCGGCGTGCGGGGTCCGCGAGCAGCCGCTCGAGCTCTCCCGCCCAGCGCCGCGGGTCGTGACCGTCGACGAGGACGCCCGACACGTCGTCGTGCACGACCGTCCGCAGGCCGCCGACGGCGGCCGCGACGACCGGGGTCCCGCACGCCTGCGCCTCGACAGCGACGAGACCGAACGACTCGGTGTGGCTCGGTACGGCGACGACGTCGACGGCGCGGAACCATCGCGCGAGCTCCTCGCGGGGGGCAGGCGGCCGGAACAGGACGTGCTCGCTCACGCCCAGCCGGTGCGCGAGCGCCTCGAGCTCGCGCACCGCCGTGGGTCGGCCCGAGGGGCCGCCGAGGATCACGAGCGTCGGGAGCGCGTCGAGCGTCCCGCGCTCGAGGGCGCGGCCGCGCATGATCGCGAGGGCCTCGACGAGCACGTCCGGGCCCTTGAGCAGCTGGACGCGTCCTGCGAACAGGACGACCGGGCCCTCGGGCAGGCCGAGCCTGCGGCGCTCGGCCGCGCGTGGCGTCGACGACGGCGCGAAGATGTCGAGGTCGACCCCCGGCGGGACGACGTGCACCCGCTCGGGTGCGGCGTCGTACAGGTCGACGAGCTCGTGCGCCTCTTGCGCCGTCGACGCGACCAGGCCGTCCGCGGCCACGACGACCTGCTCCTCGCCGATCACGCGGCCGCGCGGCTCAGGAGTGTCACCGGGGGCGAGCGCCGCGTTCTTGACCTTGGCCATCGTGTGCATCGAGTGCACGAGGGGCACGTCCCACCGGTCCGCGGCGAGCCAGCCGGCCTGCCCGGACAGCCAGTAGTGCGAGTGCACGACGTCGTACCAGCCGGCGCGCCGGGACGCCTCCGTCCGCAGCACACCGGCTGTGAAGGCGCACAGCTGTCCTGGCAGGTCGTTCTTGTCGAGGCCCTCGAACGGTCCCGCCGTCACGTGTCGCACGAGCACGCCGTCGGCCATCTCGACGGCCTCGGGCTGGGTCGACGCCGTCGCCCGCGTGAAGATCTCGACGTCCGCACCCGAGCGCGCGAGCGCACCCGCGAGCCCGGTGATGTAGACGTTCATGCCGCCTGCGTCGCCCGTGCCGGGCTGTGCGAGCGGCGACGTGTGCACGCTCACCATCGCGACGCGCAACCCCTCGCCCCGCCCGCTCACCGGAGGGGCCTCGGGGCGCGCGGGACGTCGGTGGGGCAGCACAGATTCATGCGACAAGTATCCGCCCGTCAGCGCCAGCCTGACGTGCGGGACGCGTCACACGCGCTCCGCGACCCGCAGGGGAGGTTCCACCTCTGCTGCCCGGATACGTCCGATCCAGGCCAGAAGTCCCATGCGATACCGTGAATAACCGCGAGAACGTAGGAGTCATGACAGGAACCACCACGCCAGCGTCCGGCCTCAGCGGCCTCGCAGCGCTGCGTGCACAGCTCGAGTCGGAACCCGCCGTCGTCGACCCGGACGCCCCGGTCGTCGACGCCGCGAACCTCGCTGACGAGCACATCGTCTGTCACTGCACGAACGTCACGGCCGGCGAGCTGCGCGGCCTCATCCATGAGGCGGGCGTCGCTTCCCTCACCGAGGTCCAGCGCTGCACGCGCGCGGGCGGGAGCTGCGGCAAGTGCCTGCCGCTCCTGACGGAGGTCGTGACGATCGAGCTCGGCCGCGCGGGGATCTCCGCCTGACGCGACCCACGATCACCGGCGCCGGCTCCCTGTCATCCCCCGAGACAGGGCGTCGGCGCTGGTCTTTTCCGCCCGGGTGAGGCGCGAGCCCGGTTGCCACTAGACCGGCACGACGCACGAGGGACGCACCGGCAGCGTCAGCCGGGAGAGCTCGCGCCCCGACCCGTCTGCGCCGATCTCGATCGCGACCAGCTCGTGGCTGCCCTGCGCCGCGACGACGACGACGTCGGCGGACGAGGTCCCCCCGGGGAGCACGGCATGGTGCCGTGGCCACTGCCCGCAGGGCGTGTCCGCAAGGTGCGTGAGGGTGACGCCGTCCGTGCCGCGCGCGACCGCGAACGTCGCGAGGACGTCCTGCCCCCGCACCCCCACGTGCAGCCGCGTGCCGGCGTCGTCGAGGGTGAGGTGCGCGGGCTGGCTCGGCCCGTCACCAACAGGGGTCGCGCAGGCTGGGAGCACCTGCAGCACCTCGCCCGCGTCACGCGCACCGGGCAGCCGCACGACGGCGACCGTCGAGTCGAGCTCGCACGCGACGATCGCGACTCCCTCGGGCAGCAGGACGAGGTGCCGCGGGCCCGAACCTGCAGGCATGGCCATCGTCACGCCGTCCGGCTCGATGCCGCCGTCGGTGACGCGGTAGCGCACGAGCTGGTCCGTGCCGAGGTCTGCTGCCCACGCGTGCGCGCCGTCCGGCGCGAGCGTCGCGGAGTGCACGTGCGACGCGTCCTGCCGGTCCGCGTGCGGGCCGGTCGCGCCGTCGTGCGCGTGGACCCGCGCGTCCGCGGCGGGCGTGCCGTCGGCCGTGAGCGGGACGCTCTCGAGGACGGCCGAGCCGGGCGCGCCCGAGCCATAGCAGGACACGAGCAGCTCGGCGCCGAGAGGCTCGAGGTGGCACGGGAAGCCGCCACCGGCCGACGCCGTCGCGAGCGGGCGCAGGGCCGTCGTGGTGTCGTCGGGGTCACCGATCGCGAACGCCGCGACCGCTCCCTGGGGCTCGAGCTCTTGCGTCGCGTAGAGAACGGGCAGGGTGGGGTGCAGGGCGACGAACGAGGCCTGTGCGAGCGGCGCGGCGCGGCCGCGGTCGACGAGCGTGCCGTCGTCGAGCAGGTCGACGCGCCACACCCCCTCGGCGGCGGGGACCACGCCGTCCCGCGACGGGTAGGTGCCGATCCAGAGCCTCACGCGTCCTCCTCCTGCCCGGTCGAGCCGATCCCCGCGGGGCGCGGTCGCGCTCCGCCGTGGTCCGCGGCAGTGGGTGCGGGGATCCCGTCGAGCTCAGACCACGCCCCTGGGTCGAGCGCTCCCCAGTCCCCCGGGTTCGCGACGACGAGCCGCAGCACGGAGAGCGCGGCTCCCGACATGGCGGCACGAGTTCCTGAGACGGATGCCTTGACCTGCATGTCGACCCACGGCGCGGTCAGCACGCGCTTGTGGAGCTCGCGGTGCACGTGGTCGACGAGCCACTCGGTGAGCGGCGAGTAGATGCCGCCGAGCACGACCTCGTTGATGTCCGTGAGGTTCATGAAGGACGACAGCGCGATGCCGAGCGCGCGGCCGCCACGGGCGAGCGCGTCGCGCGCGCGGGTGTCGCCCAGCCGCGCGGCCTCGATGAGCGCCTCGACCGGCAGGTCGCGGGCGAGGCCGGCCGCAGCCATGAGGGAGTCCTTGCCCGCGTAGGTCTCGAGGCAGCCCTCGGCGCCGCACGTGCAGTCGGGGCCGTTCGGGTCGACGGTGACGTGACCGAGCTCGCCGCTCCAGCCGTGGTCACCCTTGAAGACGACGCCGCCGTCGACGAGGGCGCCACCGATGCCGACCTCGCCCGACACGTAGAGGAAGCTCGGGCGGGCGGCGTGCAGCGCGCGGATCTCGGCGACTGCGGCGAGGTTGGCCTCGTTGGCGACGCGGACGCCGATCGTGTCGAACGGGGCGACGGTGCGCAGCGAGCTGAGGTCGTCGTCGGCCCATCCGAGGTTGGGCGCGAGGCGGAGCGGACCGTTGTCACGGTCGACGATGCCGGGGAGGGCGAGGCACGCTCCGGCGACGCGCGCGCCGTGCGCGGTCGCGGCGTCGACGACGCGGCTGCCGAGGCCGCCGAGCAGGGGCAGGACCTCGTGCGGCGACGAGTGGCGGAAGTCGTCCTCGACGATCTCCTCGGCGAGGACGTTGCCGGCGAGGTCGATCGCACGTGCGCCGAGGTAGTCGACGTTCACCTCGAGCCCGATGCCGACGATCGTCCCGCGTGCGGGGACGAGCGGCACCGCGGGGCGTCCTGCGGTGCGGCGAGCGACGGGCTCGAGCTCGTGGACCATGCGCGCGGAGACGAGGAGGTCGACGAGCGCGGACACGGTGGCTCTCGTCAGGCCGGTGCCCACGGCGAGGTCGGCGCGGGAGACGGGCTCGGTCGCGTCGACGATCTGCTCGAGCACGAGCCCGAGGTTGTGCTCGCGCATCGCGGACTGGCTGGCTCCTGCGCCCGTGGTGTGCGCGCGTGACGTGGCCTTCGTCCGGGCTGCGGCGCTGCTGCCCGTTCCCCTTGCGTTCATGGGTTGACCTTAGCCGAATCTGGCGATAAGTTCAGCCACACAACAAATCTCGACGAGGAGACCTCCCCATGTCGCTCACCCCCACCCGCGAAGACAAGTTCTCCTTCGGTCTCTGGACCGTGGGCTGGAACGCACAGGACCAGTTCGGCAGCGCGACGCGCCCGTGGCTCGACCCGGTCGAGTCCGTGCACAAGCTCGCCGAGCTCGGCGCCGCACACGTCACCTTCCACGACGACGACGTCGTCCCGTTCGGCTCCTCCGCGGCTGAGCGCGACTCGATCCTCGAGCGCTTCAAGGGTGCGCTCGCGGAGACCGGTGTCACCGTCGAGATGGTCACGACCAACACCTTCTCCCACCCGATCTTCAAGGACGGCGCGTTCACCTCGAACGACCGTCGCGTGCGCCGCTACGGCCTGCGCAAGGTCATCCGCAACGTCGACCGCGCCGCCGAGCTCGGCGCCGACACGTTCGTCATGTGGGGCGGCCGCGAGGGCGCCGAGTACGACTCGGCCAAGGACCTCAAGGCTGCGCACGACCGCTACGCCGAGGGCCTCGACACCGTCGCCGCCTACATCAAGGAGAAGGGCTACAAGCTCCGCATCGCGCTCGAGCCGAAGCCCAACGAGCCCCGCGGCGACATCCTCCTCCCGACGATCGGCCACGCCCTCGCGCTGATCTCGACGCTCGAGAACGAGGACATCGTCGGCCTCAACCCGGAGACGGGCCACGAGCAGATGGCGGGCCTCAACTACACGACGGGCCTCGCCCAGGCGCTGTGGGCGAACAAGCTCTTCCACATCGACCTCAACGGCCAGCGGTCCATCAAGTACGACCAGGACCTCGTGTTCGGTCACGGCGACCTGTTCTCCGCCTTCGCTACCGTCGACCTGATCGAGAACGGCTTCCCGTCGGGCGGCCCGAAGTACGACGGTCCGCGTCACTTCGACTACAAGCCCTCGCGCACCGAGAGCTTCAAGGGCGTGTGGGAGTCGGCCGAGGCCAACATCCGCACCTACCTCATGCTCAAGGAGCGCGCGATCGCGTTCCGCGAGGACCCCGAGGTCCAGGAGGCCCTCGAGGAGGCCGGTGTCTACGAGCTGTCGCAGCCGACCCTCGCCGAGGGCGAGACGCTGAGCGACCTGCTCAACGACCCGACCGCGTTCGAGGAGCTCGACGTCGACGAGGTCGCCTCGCGCGGCTTCGGCTTCGTCCGCCTCAACCAGCTCGCTCTCGAGCACGCCATCGGCGCGCGCTGAGCCGTCCGGTCCGCCAGGACCACCTCACCGGAGCTGTACCCCTGCAAGCCGGTGACGCTGCCGACTCCCAGGCAGCACCCCGAGCCGTCCGGTCCTCGCCCCTCCAGCGACGACCGGGCGGCTCGACCCTCATCCACCCTCGGTCACGACGCCGTGGCCGCAGACCCGAAGGACACTGATGGCACTCGTCGCCGGTGTGGACTCCTCCACCCAGTCCTGCAAGATCGTCATCCGCGACTCCGAGACCGGCGCCCTCGTCCGCTCGGGCCGCGCGAAGCACCCCGACGGCACGACCGTCGACCCGAACGCCTGGTGGGCGGCGCTCGTCGAGGCGGCCGCTGACGCGGGCGGGCTCGACGACGTCGCCGCGATCGCCGTCGGCGGCCAGCAGCACGGCATGGTCGCGCTCGACGCTGACGGAGACGTGATCCGTGACGCGATGCTGTGGAACGACACGAGCTCTGCGCCTGACGCTGCCGACCTGATCGCCGAGCTGGGCGACGGCGACGTCGCGGCGGGCGCTCAGGCGTGGGCAGACGCGATCGGCTCGGTGCCGGTCCCCTCGCTCACGGTCACGAAGCTCCGCTGGCTCGCCCGTGTCGAGCCGGAGAACGCTGCGCGCGTCGCCGCCGTCGCGCTCCCGCACGACTGGCTGACGTGGCGCCTCATGGGCGCCCCGAGCCTCGACGCGCTCACGACGGACCGGTCGGACGCGTCGGGCACCGGCTACTGGTCACCCGCGACGGGCGAGTACCGGCGCGACCTGCTCGTGCGGGCGCTCGGCCACGACGTCACGCTTCCTGCTGTCGTCGCGCCCGGCGCGAGCGCAGGTGTGACCGACTGCGACCTCACCCGCGGCGCGGTCGTCGGTGCGGGCGCGGGCGACAATGCCGGAGCGGCGCTCGGCCTGAACCTGCGGCCGGGCGACGTGTCGATGTCGCTCGGCACGTCCGGCGTCGTGTGTGCGGTCTCCGAGACTCCGTCAGCGGACGGCTCGGGCCTCGTCGCAGGCTTCGCGGACGCGACGGGCCGCTTCCTGCCGCTCGTGTGCACGCTCAACGCGTCACGGGTCCTCGACTGGGCGTGCCAGCTCCTCGGCGTCGGGTACGACCGTCTCGCCGAGCTCGCGCTGTCGGCACCCGCGGGCGCCGAGGGCGTCGTCCTCGTGCCCTACTTCGAGGGAGAGCGCACCCCGAACCGCCCGACCGCGACCGCGTCGCTGCACGGCCTGCAGCTCGGCACGGGCACACCGGCGAACATCGCGCGTGCGGCGGTCGAGGGCATGCTGTGCGCGCTGGCCGACGGCGTCGACGAGATCGAGCGGCACGGCGCGTCCGTCTCGCGCCTCCAGCTGATCGGTGGCGGCGCGCAGTCGCCCGCGGTGCGGGCGATCGCGCCCGTCGTGCTCGGGGTCGACGTCGTCGTCCCCGCACCGGGTGAGTATGTCGCCGACGGCGCGGCACGCCAGGCGGCCTGGGCGCTCTCGGGGGCGGCTGAAGCGCCGTCGTGGTCGACGTCGCCCGAGGAGCCGGTGGTGGTCGCTGCGGACACGTCCGAGGAGGGACGCGCGACGACGCGCCTCGTTCGGGAGCGTTATGCGGCCGCGCGCGAGCTGGTTCTCGAGCGCCCCTGACAGCCGTCCGCTAGGGCGAGAGCCCGTGCGCGAGAAATCGCGCACAGGCTCTCGTCCTTCACTCCGAGACTACGTCAGCGGGTGGTGCGGACGTCGTTGTTGCACACTCCTCACCACGGCAGCGGGCGCGAGAATGGGCCCTGCCGACATGTCGGCAGGGCCCATTCTCGGGTCGACCGCTGCGCGGTCGGATCAGATCAGTTGGCCGCCTCGTAAGCGGCCTTGATCTCCGCGGAGATGCGTCCGCGGTCATTGACCTTGTGGCCGTTGGCGCGAGCCCACTCGCGAATCTCGTGCGCGTTCGACGAGCTGCGCGACGAGCCGGACCGACGTGCCGCACGGGGTACCGCCGACCTGCCGACCTTGCGTCCGTGCCCGATCCACGGGGCGAGCGCCTCGCGGAGCTGGGCAGCGTTGTCAGCGTTGAGGTCGATCTCGTAGGTGACACCGTCGAGACCGAACGAAACGGTCTCGGTCGCCTCGCCACCGTCAATGTCGTCTACCAGGATGACCTGGACCTTCTGCGCCATGGTTTCTCACCTCGCCAATCTTCTCAGAGCCTGCAGGCGATCTGCGAATACGCCCACAGGCGCGCGATCGCCCCCGATAGAGCGATTATTGACGCAGACGGCCCTCGCGTCAAAACGAACGCGCCGGACAACCAGGGGGTGAGATCGACGGATCAGGCCGCGGGGTCCGATTCCTGAGCGCGACGGGCGGCGCGTTCCTTGAGACGTTCCTCTGCCTCGAATGCGGCGAGAGCTTCGCGTTCCGAACGATCGGAACGGATGATCGCGCGGATAGCCAGGTAGAACAACGCGAAGACCCCGACAGACGGGATGAGTGCGCCCAGGGCTGCGAGGAAGGAGTCCACGACCCCAGCGTACCTACGCGTCCGTCGGCGAGACGGTCGCCTCGGCTGGGACCTTCGTCACCGTGGCCGTACACGAGGTGAACCCATCGCCAGCGGCGCGATGCCCGACTTGTCCGCTTCCGGCACCGGGCAATCCGGGCAGGCGGCCACCGTTAGCGGATCGTTACCTCACAGGATTCCGCAGGATGCTGCGGTTGAGATATGTTCAGTCGCAGAACAAATCGATGCAGCGTTGCGTTCAAGAAGTGAAGGCTGCACGATGGTGTCCGCCGGATCCGGTCCGACCCGATGGTGGGTCTGATCACGAGGCGTCGAGGTCGACGCCGGGTCCGGACGCACCCGGTTCTTCGTTCCGACCGGAACAGCAAGATCAGACGAAGGGAAATGCCAACGATGTCTACCACCCGCAAGCTGCTCGCGATCGCCGGCTCGGCGTCGCTCATCCTCGGGATGGCTGCGTGCAGCTCCGAGCGCGAGACCCCCGCCGCCACCACGCCCGCCGCCGGCTCCGACGCCCCCAAGGCGGACGGCACGCTCGTCGGTGTCGCGATGCCGACCCGTTCGCTCGAGCGCTGGAACAACGACGGCGCGCACGTCGAGTCCCTCCTGAAGGAGGCCGGCTACGAGGTCTCGCTGCAGTACGCAGACAACAAGGTCGAGGAGCAGATCAAGCAGCTCGAGACCATGATCAACCAGGGCGCCAAGGTCCTGGTCGTCGCCTCGATCGACGGCACTGCTCTCAGCAACGTCCTCGAGACCGCCGCCGCGGCGGGTATCAAGGTCATCGCGTACGACCGTCTCATCAACGGCACGGACGCTGTCGACTACTACGCGACGTTCGACAACTACCAGGTCGGCCAGCTCCAGGGGAAGTTCATCGAGGAGCAGCTCGAGCTCGCGACGACGACCGAGAAGTTCAACCTCGAGCCCTTTGCCGGTTCGCCCGACGACAACAACGCGAAGTTCTTCTTCTCCGGCGCGTGGGACGTCCTGCTCCCCTACGTGCAGGACGGCAAGCTCGTCGTCCCGTCCGGCAAGGACCCGAAGTCGAACGACGAGTGGACCAAGATCGGCATCCAGGGCTGGGAGTCCGCCAAGGCTCAGGCCGAGATGGACAACCGCATCAACTCGTTCTACGGCGACAAGAAGGTCGACGTCGTCCTGTCCCCGAACGACTCGCTGGCCCTCGGCATCGAGCAGTCGCTCGAGTCGAACGGCTACAAGCCGGGTGCCGAGTGGCCGCTCATCACCGGTCAGGACGCCGACAAGGCGAACGTCATCAACATGCTCGCTGACAAGCAGTCGATGACGGTCTGGAAGGACACCCGCACGCTCGGCACGCAGGTCGCCAAGATGGTCGACCAGATCATCAAGGGTGAGACCGTCGAGGTCAACGACACCGAGACGTACGACAACGGCAAGAAGGTCGTCCCGTCCTTCCTGCTCGCTCCGCAGGTCGTCACGAAGGACACGGTCCAGAAGGACCTCGTCGACTCGGGCTTCTACAAGGCCTCGGACATCGGTCTCTGACCTCACACTGCGTCCACCACGGACCATGACGTCGGGGTGACCTGACGCCACCCGCCGGGGCGGGGCCGCACGCCCCGCCCCGGCACACCGAAATCTCCAGCACGAGGACGAGGACATGTCCACGCACAGCAACATTCTCGAGATGCGCGGTATCACGAAGACCTTCCCGGGCGTCAAGGCGCTCCAGGACGTCACCCTCACGGTGAAGCGCGGGGAGGTGCACGCGATCTGCGGCGAGAACGGCGCAGGCAAGTCGACGCTGATGAAGGTGCTCTCCGGCGTCTACCCCCACGGCTCCTACACGGGTGACATCTACTTCGAGGCCGAGCCCTGCGAGTTCCGCACGATCCGCGACTCCGAGGAGCGCGGCATCGTGATCATCCACCAGGAACTCGCGCTCAGCCCGCATCTCTCCATCGCCGAGAACATCTTCCTCGGCAACGAACGCTCCCGCGGCGGGGTCATCAACTGGACCCGCACGAACGCCGAGGCGGCTCAGCTCCTCGCCCGGGTGGGGCTCAGCGAGAGCCCCGACACCAAGATCAAGGACATCGGCGTCGGCAAGCAGCAGCTCGTCGAGATCGCCAAGGCGCTCTCCAAGCGCGTGAAGCTGCTCATCCTCGACGAGCCCACCGCGGCGCTCAACGACGAGGACAGCGCTCACCTGCTCGACCTGATGCGCTCCCTCAAGGGCCAGGGCATCACGTCGATCATCATCTCCCACAAGCTCAACGAGATCGCCGCGATCGCCGACTCCACGACGATCATCCGCGACGGCCAGACGATCGAGACGCTCGACATGCACGGCACCGAGCCCGTCTCCGAGGACCGCATCATCCGCGGGATGGTCGGCCGGTCACTCGAGAACCGCTTCCCGGAGCGCGTCTCGAACCCCGGCGCGGAAGTTCTGCGCATCGAGGACTGGACGGTCCACCACCCGATCGTCCACGAGCGCGTCGTCGTCGACAGCGCGGCCCTCAACGTCCGCGCCGGCGAGATCGTCGGCATCGCCGGTCTCATGGGCGCCGGGCGCACCGAGCTCGCGATGAGCATGTTCGGCCGCTCGTACGGCAGCAACATCACCGGGCGCCTCTACAAGAACGGTGAGGAGATCAACCCGCGCTCCGTCCGCCAGGCGATCGACCGCGGCATCGCGTACGTCACCGAAGACCGCAAGCGCTACGGGCTGAACCTCATCGAGGACATCAAGCGGAACATCGCCGCGTCCGCCCTCGGCAAGATCTCCCGCCTCGGCGTCGTCGACGGTCAAGGCGAGGTCCGCCACGCGGAGCAGTTCCGCAAGGACCTCAACATCAAGACACCCAGCGTGGACGCCCTGACCGGAAAGCTCTCCGGCGGCAACCAGCAGAAGGTCGTCCTGGCCAAGTGGATCTTCACCGACCCGGACGTCCTGATCCTCGACGAGCCGACCCGAGGGATCGACGTCGGCGCGAAGTACGAGATCTACCAGATCATGAACGCCCTCGCCGAAGCGGGCAAGGCGATCATCGTCATCTCCTCCGAGCTGCCCGAGCTGCTCGGAACCTGCGACCGCATCTACGCGATGAGCCAGGGCCGGATCACCGGCGAGCTGCCCCGCGCCGAAGCGACCCAGGAAAACCTCATGCGCTACATGACCAAGGAAAAGGAAGGGGCGGACGCGTGAACGCGCTGACGCAAAACCTCACCCGGAACCTCCGCGAGTACGGGATGATGGCGGCCCTCGTCATCATCGTCATCGTGTTCCAGGTGCTGACGGACGGCAAGCTGCTGATCCCGAACAACATCGCGAGCCTCGTCCAGCAGAACGCCTACGTGTTCATCCTGACGATCGGCATGGTCATGGTCATCGTGGCCGGGCACATCGACCTCTCGGTCGGTTCGGTCGTGGCGTTCGTCGGCGGCATCATCGGCTACCTGATGATCACGCAGGACCTTCCCTGGCCCCTCGTCGTGCTCATCGCGGTCGGCATCGGCGCCCTGGTCGGCTGCTGGCAGGGCTTCTGGGTCGCCTACGTGGGAATCCCCGCCTTCATCGTGACCCTCGCGGGCATGCTGATCTTCCGCGGTCTCGCGATCGTCATCGCCGGCACCACGATCTCGGGCTTCCCTGACGGGTTCAACCAGATCTCGAAGGGTTCGCTGCCGAACTTCCTCGGCTTCGCGGGGAACCTCGACGTCGTCACCGTCGTGATCGGTGCGCTCGCCATCGTCGGTCTCGTCGTCAGCGGTCTCCGCCAGCGCGCGACGCTCCACCGCGAGGGCCTCGCCACCGAGAGCTTCGTCGGCTTCCTGATCAAGAACGTCGTGATCGCCGCGCTCATCGCGTACATCACGTATCTCCTCGCCAACTCGGCAGGCGGCACGCCGATCGTCCTCGTCATCGTCGGTGTCCTCGTTCTCGTCTACACGTTCGTGATGAACAAGACGGTCTTCGGTCGTCACATCTACGCGATCGGTGGCAACCTGCACGCGGCCGTCCTCTCGGGCGTCAACACCAAGCGCGTGAACTTCATGATCTTCGTGAACATGGGCCTCCTCGCGGGTATCGCCGGTGTCGTCACCACGTCCCGCGCCGGTGCGTCCGTCGCCTCGGCCGGTGTGAACTTCGAGCTCGACGCGATCGCCGCCGCCTTCATCGGTGGAACCGCCGTCACCGGCGGTATCGGCAAGGTCTCCGGCGCCATCATCGGTGCACTCATCATGGGTGTGCTCAACATGGGCCTGTCGATCATGGGTGTCGACGCTGCCTGGCAGCAGTCGATCAAGGGTCTCGTGCTCCTCGCGGCTGTCGCCTTCGACATCCTCAACAAGCGCAAGTCGGGCGGCAACTGACCGTCGTCCCTCCTCCACAGGGAGAAGGCCCCCAGCACCTCACGGTGCTGGGGGCCTTCGGCGTTGCGCGGGACACCAGGGCGATCCCGGGCGGGGACGCGGCGGGCCGGGCGACGGACGTGCCACCCTGGTGCTGCACGACTCCCCTCGACCGGCACACGGAGCCCTCGATGACCACACCCCAGGCCTCAGCCCTCTCGATCGCCCCGATGCGCGACGAGCACGCCGACGCCGTTCTCGGGATCTACGCGGCTGGCATCGCGACCGGGACGGCGACCTTCCAGTCCGGGCCGCCGTCCTGGGAGGAGTTCGATGCGAGCCACCTCCCCGACCATCGGTTCGTCGCTCTCGACGGCGACAGTGTCGTCGGCTGGGTCGCCGTCTCCCCCGTCTCGGGACGCTGCGTCTACTCGGGCGTCGTCGAGAGCTCGCTCTACGTCGCCCCGGAGGCGCAGGGCCGCGGTGTCGGCCGGACGCTCGCTGAACGCCTGATCGAGTCGGCGCGCGTCGGCGGCGTGTGGACCGTGCAGTGCGGCATCTTCCCGCAGAACACGGCGAGCCTCGCCCTGCACGAGAAGCTGGGCTTCCGCGTCGTCGGCACGCGTGAGCGCCTCGGCCTCATGACGCACGGGCCGCTCGCGGGCGAGTGGCTCGACGTCGTGCTCCTCGAGAAGCGCCTCTAGGCTCAGGCGAGGGGCTTCACGAGCGGGAACATGATCGTCTCGCGGATGCCGAGGCCCGTGAGCGCCATGAGCAGGCGGTCGAGGCCCATGCCCATGCCGCCGCTCGGCGGCATCGCGAACTCCATCGCCGCGAGGAAGTCCTCGTCGAGGACCATCGCCTCGTCGTCGCCCGCCGCCGCGAGCAGCGCCTGCGCCTCGAAGCGCTGCCGCTGGATCACCGGGTCGACGAGCTCCGAGTACGCGGTCGCGAGCTCGAAGCCGCGGACGTACAGGTCCCACTTCTCCACAAGGCCCTTCTTGGACCGGTGGTCACGGGTGAGCGGGCTCGTCTCGACCGGGAAGTCACGGACGAACGTCGGGGCGTACAGGTGGTCGCCGACGTGGAACTCCCACAGCTCCTCGACGAGCTTGCCGTGGTTCTGCCGCTTCGGGTCGATCTTCAGGTCGAACTTCTCGACGAGCGCGAGCAGCTCCGCGTCAGGGGTGTCGTGCGTGATCTCGGTGCCGAGCTTCTCCGACAGCGAGTCGTACATCGTGATCTCGGCCCAGTCGCCGCCGAGGTCGTACTCCTCGCCGCCGGGCAGCGTCACGAGGGTCGTGCCAAGGACGTCCTGCGCGGCCGTCTGCACGAGGTTCTTCGTGAGCGCCGCCATCGTGTCGTAGTCGCCGTAGGCCTCGTACGCCTCGAGCATCGTGAACTCGGGAGAGTGCGTCGAGTCGGCGCCCTCGTTGCGGAAGTTGCGGTTGATCTCGAACACCTTCTCGACCCCACCGACGACCGCCCGCTTGAGGAACAGCTCGGGTGCGATGCGCAGGAACAGCTCGATGTCGAACGCGTTCATGTGCGTCGAGAACGGGCGCGCCGCGGCGCCCCCGTGGATCGTCTGCAGCATCGGCGTCTCGATCTCGAGGAAGTCGCGCCGGTGGAAGTTCTCCCGCAGGGAGCGCACGACGCCGGCGCGCAGGCGCACCGTGTCGCGCGCAGCGGGGCGGGCGATCAGGTCGACGTAGCGCTGACGGACACGCGCCTCCTCCGACAGCTCGGCGGTCGTGCCGTCCTCGCGCTCGTACATGTTCGGCAGCGGGCGCAGCGACTTCGCGGCGATCGTCCACGAGTCCGCGAACACGGACAGCTCACCGCGGCGCGACGACCCGACGCGGCCGTGCACGAACAGGTGGTCGCCCAGGTCGACGTCGGACTTGAACGCCGCGAGACGCTCCTCGCCGACAGCCGCGAGGGACAGCATCGCCTGGATGCGCACGCCTGCGCCGTCCTGCAGCGTGACGAAGCAGAGCTTGCCCGTGTTCCGCAGGAACACGACGCGGCCCGCGACGCCGACGACGTCGTCCGTCTCGACACCCGCCTCGAGGTCGCCGTACTGCTCGCGCACCGCCGCGATCGCGTGCGTCACCGGCACCGAGACGGGGTACGCCTCCTGGCCGCTCGCAAGGAGGCGCTCACGCTTCTCCTTGCGGACCCGGATCTGCTCGGGAGTGTCGTCCGTCGGGGCGGCCGCGGGGTCCTGGGGCGTGGGCGCAGCAGTCTGCGCGGAGTCAGCGGGAGTCACGAGCCCAATCCTACCGAGCGCTGGCGACTGGGCGACGCGGTCCCGCCCACCTAGCGCCGCGCCCCGGGGCGCTCCTACTGCAGGTCGAGCGCCAGGTCGAGGATCGGGGCCGAGTGCGTGAGCGCTCCGACCGACATGTAGTCGACGCCCGTCGCTGCGACCGCCGCCGCGCGGTCCAGCGTGAGATTGCCCGTCGCCTCGAGCTCGACCCGGCCGTGCGTCGGCTCGAGCGCCCGCACGGCGCGCACGGTCGCCGCGAGGACGTCGTCGGGCATGTTGTCCAGCAGCAGGAAGTCCGCGCCCGCCTCGACGGCCTCGACCGCCTGCTCGAGCAGGTCCGCCTCGACCTGCACGAGCACATCGGGGAACGACGTACGGACCCGCTCGATCGCCGCCGACACAGAGCCTGCCGCAACCACGTGGTTGTCCTTGATCATCGCGACGTCGTACAGCCCCATGCGCTTGTTCGTGCCGCCCCCGCAGCGCACCGCGTACTTGTCGAGCTCACGCAGGCCCGGCGTCGTCTTGCGCGTGTCGAGCACGGTTGCGCACGTGCCGTCGGCACGCGGTGCGGCGTCGAGCACGTCCGCCCACGCGCGAGTCGCCGTCGCGACACCCGACGCACGGGACGCGAGGTTGAGCAGCGTCCGCTCCCCCACGAGCAGCGCCTGGACCGGGCCGCGCAACCGCGCGAGCACGACGCCGCGACGCACCCGAGTGCCGTCCGGGACGTCGATGCTCACCTCGACGGGCGCGAGCCCGAACCGTGCGCACACCTGCGCAAGGACCTCCGGCACGACGGCGAGACCCGCGACCGTGCCGTCCTCGCGCGCCACGAGGTGCGCCTCGCGCACGACGTCCGGGCCGATCGTCGCCTGAGTCGTCACGTCGCGGCCCGGCGCCGCCCCCAGGTCCTCGTCGAGCGCGATCGCGACCGTCCGGGCGATCCACGCCGGGTCGAGCGGCGCGATCCCACGCACAGCCGCCGGAGTGGACGGAGCAGCGGAGACGGGCTGGGAGGCAGGAGTGTCGGTCACGAGCCCACGCTACCGGGGAGGCGGCACGCGAGATGTGCGGGACCGCGCCGCGCTCAATAGCCGGGCGCGGCGGGGAGGCCGAACAGGGTCTCGAGCGAGGTCGCACCCGCCTCGACCGCGGCCCGCGCCACGTCGACCCCCACGTACCTGAGGTGCCACGGCTCGGCGTCGTACCCCGTGACCGCCTCCGCACCCTTCTGGTACCGCACGACCCAGCCGTGCTCGTGCGCGTGCTCCGCGAGCCACGCCGCCTGCGGCGTCTCGCCGAAGCACCCGATCGTGCGGCACGCGCCGGTCGTCGCGACGACGTCGACCGCAAGGCCCGTCTGGTGCTCCGAGTGGCCGGGCCGCGCCGAGCGCGCCACGGCACGGTCCTCACCGAGCGCCGCGACCCACCCCTCGAACGTCTGCGCCTGCTCGCCGTACGAGCGGTACGCGCTGTGCACGGCGATCGGCACGTCTGCCGCCGCGGCCGCCGCCCTCAAGCTCTTCAGAGCGTCAGCGGCCTCGGCGCGCAACCGCACCTGGCTCCCAGCGACCGGGACGAGGTCCGGCGGCTCATGGCCTGGGTCGAGCGGCCGCTGCTTGTTCACGATGACCGTCACGCTGTCCGGGGACGACAGGTCCGCCGTAGCGACGCCGAGCCACGTGCCGAGCGTCTGCGCGCCGGCACGCGCACCGTCGGGAGTCCCCGGGGGGAGAGCGGGCAGCTCCTTGAGCGCTCCCGAGCCCGGATCCTGCTGCGCCCCACCGATACCGTCGCCCACACCCGTGTCGTCTGCACCCGTGCCATCCGCGCCGGGAGCCGCCTCCACGCCTGCGCCCAGCACGCCAGACGCGACATCGACGCTCCCGCTCCCGTGCGGCACCGGCGTCACCGGGGCGCTACGACGCTCGACGGTCACGACGAGGCCGAGCTGCTCCGCGACGACGTACGAGACCGCGGCGCTCGCCGCGACGATCGCCAACGCGACCCCTGCCCGCGCCGCGCGCACGCGCGCCTCAGAGCGCCGCGGGGCGTGGCCTCCGGGGCGCCGCAACGCGTCCGAGCCGCTGGCACCCGCAGTGGGCGCCGGCGTCGGGCCGCTCCGGCTGCGTGCCATCTCAACAGTATGTCCGGAATGCGGCACGACCGCGACGGATCAGGACCGGGCGCCCCCCTGGCCGACCGCCGCAGCCCCGACCACGTCACGGTGCACGACGACGACTCGCCCCTCCGCGTCGAGACTCACCTCGACGCGGACGCGCCACGCGTCGTCCTGCTCCGGGAAGTCGGTACGGAAGTGACCCCCGCGCGACTCGGTCCGCTCGAGCGCCGTCACCGCGAGCACCGTCGCGAGCTGGTGCAGGTTCGTCGTCTCCCACTCCGCGACCTGCGGACGCGCGTCGACCACACCCGCCGGGCGCGGCCCACCGTCGATCGGCACCGACGCGAGCCGGTCGAGAGACTCGACGAGGCCCTCGTGCGACCGCACGACACCCGGCCCGAACGCCGCCGCCCGCTGGATGCGCGACCGCATCGCCGCAGGCACGAGCGCGACCGGGCCCGCATACTCAGACGGCTCGACCGGGACGAGACGCCCCGACCCCAGCCCCTCCGCGACGTCGGCCGCCGCGCGGTGCGCGAACACCAGCCCCTCGAGCAACGAGTTCGACGCAAGACGGTTGGCACCGTGCACGCCCGTGCACGCAACCTCCCCGACCGCGTACAGCCCTGGCACGCTCGTGCGGCCGTGCAGGTCGGTGACGACACCACCCGAGTGGTAGTGCTGCGCCGGCGCGACGGGCACGAGGTCAGTCGTCCAGTCGATGCCGTGCTCCGCGAGACGATCCGTGATCGTCGGGAAGCGCTCACGCAAGAAGTCCGCGCCGAGGTGGCGCGCGTCGAGGAACACGTGGTTCGCGTCGGTCACCTTGAGACGCTCGACGATCGCGTGCGCCACCACGTCACGCGGCGCGAGCTCAGCCATGGGGTGGACGTCCGGCATGAAGCGCACGCCGTCGATGTCGACGAGCCACGCACCCTCGCCGCGCACAGCCTCCGAGATGAGCGGCAGCTGCCCGCGCATGCCCGAGCCGAGCCACAGCACCGTCGGGTGGAACTGCACGAACTCCACGTCGCCCAGGACAGCGCCCGCCCGCAGGGCGAGCGCGTCACCGTCGCCCGTCGCCTGCACCGGGTTCGTCGACGACCGGTACACCTGGCCGATCCCGCCGGTCGCGAGCACGACCGCAGGCGCGAGCACCGCGCCCACGCCGTCGCGCTGGCCCTCGCCGATCACGTGCAGGGTGACGCCAGCAACAGCCCCGGGGACCTCGCCGCCGTCCGCGTCACGCGACGGCGCGCCCTGGATGAGGTCGAGCACGAGCGCATGCTCGATCACCTCGATTCCCGGGTCTGACGCGACCGCGTCGAGCTGCGCGAGCAGCGCCCGCGAGATCTCCGCACCCGTCGCGTCGCCGCCCGCGTGCGCGATGCGGTCCGCGTGGTGGCCACCCTCGCGCGTCAGCGCGATGTCGCCGCCGGGGGCACGGTCGAACCGCGCACCGAGCCCCACGAGCTCCCGGACCCGGTCCGGTCCCTCGGTCACCAGTACCTCGACCGCAGCACGGTCGCACACGCCCACACCCGCGACGAGCGTGTCCTCGAGGTGCGCCTCAGGCGAGTCAGCCGGGTCGAGCGCCGCAGCGATGCCGCCCTGCGCCCACACCGTCGAGCCCGACGACAGCTCCCCCTTCGTCACGAGCAGCACGCGCCCCGACTCGCCGAGCCGCGAACGCAGCTCGAGCGCCGCCGTCAGCCCCGCGATGCCTGATCCGACGACCACCACGTCAGCGCGCGCCGTCCAGCCAGGCTGGGGCGCCTCGAGCCGGCGCGCGAGCACCGGCCCGGTCACGAGAGGTCCGCCGGACCGACCGGGTGCTGGAAGCCCACGATCGGCAGGCCGGACGCCTCGAGGCCATAGCCGTCGGGCACCTGCCCGGGCTCCTCGTTGACCTCGACGATCCGGTTCTCCGCATCCACGAACACGACGTGCGGCATGAAGGTGCGCGCATCCGCGTCGTTCATCATCCCGTAGGCGATGAGGATGACGACGTCGCCCGGGTGCACGAGGTGCGCGGCCGCACCGTTGATGCAGATCTGACCGGAGCCGGGCTCGCCCGGGATGACGTACGTCGTCAGGCGCGAGCCGTTCGTCACGTCGACGACGTCCACGCGCTGACCCGCGACCAGGTCGGCAGCACGCAAGAGGTCCGCGTCGACCGTGATCGAGCCGACATAGTGGAGGTCGGCCTGCGTGACGGTCGCCCGGTGGATCTTCGCGATCATCATCGGGCGCATCAACGAGGCCGGAGGGGTGCTGTTCATCAGTGTCCTTCCACGGACGCGGCGGGTCAGGCCTGGACAGGCCCGCGCAGGTCGACGGCCGTGTTGTCGATCAGTCGGGTGGTACCCACGCGAGCTGCCACGAGCAGCCGCGCCGGGCCGGAGAAGTCCGACGGCACCTCCTCCACGTTAGTCGCGTCGACGAGCGCGAGGTAGTCGGCTGCGATCCCGGCGTCGTCGAGCACCGCCCGGGCCGCGGCACGGACGGCGTCAGCCCCGCGACCGGAAGCCTCCGCACCCGCGCGCAGCGCAGCCGACAGTGCGAGCGCCTGCGCGCGCTCGTCGTCGGACAGATAGGCGTTGCGCGAGGACAGCGCGAGGCCGTCCTCCTGACGCACGATCGGCACCCCGAGGATCTCGACCGGCAGGTCCAGGTCGAGGACCATGCGGCGGACCGCGAGGAGCTGCTGCGCGTCCTTCTCCCCGAACACCGCGACGTCAGGCGCCGTGAGGTTGAGCAGCTTGAGGACGACCGTCAGGACACCGTCGAAGTGGCCCGGGCGCACCGCACCCTCGAGCACCTGGCCGATCGGCCCCGCGGTCACGCGGACGATCGGACCCGACGGGTACATCTCGTCCTCGCTCGGCGCGAACACGACGTCGACGCGGCCCTTCGCGCCCGCCGACCCGAGCGTCCGCACGTCCTTGTCGAGGTCGCGCGGGTACGCGTCGAAGTCCTCGCCCGGCCCGAACTGCAACGGGTTGACGAAGACCGTCACGACGACCTGCCCGTCCGGCCCGACCGCCTCGCGCGCAGCACGCACGAGCGACAGGTGCCCGTCGTGCAAGGCGCCCATCGTCATCACGACGGCGCGGCGCGGCGCGGTCTCGTCACCGACGTCGTCCAGGTCGAGGCCGGCGAGCTCTTCGGGCGCCCACAGCGCCTCGTCGAGCTCGGCACGCGTGCGGGCGATGGTGGTCATGATCGGTCCTCCGGTGCTGCTGAGTCGTTCAGTGCGTCGAGCAGGGCTCGCGCCTGGTCGGGGTCGATGCGCCCGACGCCGAGGGCGCGCTGCGTCGCCGCCCGGCTCAGTGCGCGGTAGCTCTCGACGACGTCGAGCGCGACCTCGTCGACTGCGAGGTCGGCGAGCACCTCGAGGTGCTCGCGGACGGTTCCGACGTCGCCCCGCGAGACGGGGCCCGTGAGAGCGGCGATCGCGCCCGGATCGCCCGCGCTCGGTGCCTGCGCCGAGTCGCCGACATCGGCCGCGCGCAGGGCGCTCTCGAGGCTCGCGTGCACGAGCGGGGCGAGCATCCGGCCCGGGTCCTCGACGCCCGCGACGCCGAGCGCCTGCGCGGCCTGCGCGAGCAGGACGACGAGATGGTTCGACGCGTGCGCGAGAGCCGCGTGGTAGAGCCCGCGACGGCTCTCGTCGAGGACGACCGGCTCCCCGCCGAGCTCGACGACGAGCGCCTGCCCGATCGGCGCGACCATCGGCGCCGACGTGACCGCGAACGCCGCGCCCTCGAGCCGCGCGAGGTCGAGCGACGTCCCCGTGAACGCCATCGCCGGGTGGAGGGCGAGCGTGATCGCGCCCGCAGCCGCCGCGGGCGCGAGGACGTCGGTGCCGTAGCGGCCCGACGTGTGCACGACGATCTGCCCCGCCTGCCACGCGCCGAGCGTCGCGAGACCAGAGACGAGGTCCGCGAGCGCGTCGTCGGGCACGGTGAGGAGGACGAGCTGGCTGCGCCGCACGACCTCAGGGACCTCGAGCACAGGCACGCCCGGCAGGAGTGCCTCGATCCGGTCCCGCGAGGACTCGGAGACACCCGACGCGCCGACGACCGTGTGCCCGACCGAGCGGAGCGCGGAACCGAGCACGGCACCCACCCGGCCTGCGCCCACGACCCCCACCCCGAGCCGGCCAGGCCGCTGGGACTGCGTCACTGGGGCGCTCCTCCGTCCGCGGAGCGATCACCGGGCGCCGGTGGCGCTGCGGGCACGTCGAGCGCGGGCACGTCGGGTGTGGCGGGCACGTCGAGCGCGGGCACGTCGGGTGTGGCGGGCACGGCCGGAGCCGCATCCACCGCAGGCACCGCGATCTGCCGCATCCACTGCTCAGGACCGGCGCCCAGGCGCGCGGTGCGAGCGCGCTCGTCCTGCTCGAGGAGCAGACGGGTCGCCTCCGCGTCAGCCAGGTGCGGGACGACAGGTGCCACGGGACCAGCCGACACGTGCAACGTGAAGCTCGTCAGTCCCAGACGGCGCTGCAGCGGCCCTTGCTGCAGCGCGAGCGACTGCGTGCGCTCGTGCGGGACGAGCACGACCGACCGCGTGAACCGCCCCTCCCGGATCACCAGGCCGCGACCCGTGACCGCGTAGCCGTTGCGCCGCCAGCTCCACGGGTCGACCCACCGCGCCGCCCGCGGGCTCGTGACGAAGCGCTCGCTCGGCCCCGATCCCGTCATCGCCTCGTCGAGGAGGCCGAGCGGGTCCTGGACACCGAGGTCGGGCAGCACGAGCCACATCGCGTCGAGCGCCGCGCGCCGGTCACCGACCGGCAGCAAGAGGTTCGACGTCGTCTTGGACCCCTCCGCACCCCCGTAGTAGCCGGCGATCGTCACGTCGACCCGCCACCAGTCCTTGCGCCGCCACAGCAGGGGCTGCCGCAGCCGCAGCGCCTGGACGCGCCCGGGCGGGATCGTCTGGGCACGCGTCTCGAGCAGACCCGAGCGCAGCCGGATGCCATCCGGGGACACCGCAGCCGTGAAGTTGGCCTCGCCGAAGAAGCGGCCGGCGAGATAGCTGCCGAAGCCCAACACCGCAGGGATGAACGAGAACAGCACGCCCCACTGCCCGCTGACGGCCACGACGACGGACAGGCCCACGAGCACGAGCACGAACGCCGGGAGCGCCCACGTGCGCACGATCGAGCCGACGAGCGTGCCGAACGGCACGTCGAGGACGGTCTCCTCGGGTGCGACCGGGGCGGCCTCGCCGTCGACGAGGTCGACGCCTGCAGCGCGCGCGAGGATCTCGGCGCGCAGCGCGTTCGCCTCGTCGATCTTGAGGAAGCCGATCGCCACGGTCGAGTCCGCGCCTCCCGCGACCTCGATGCGCAGCTCGCCGAGCTGGAAGATTCGTGCGAGGACCGGCTGCACGACGTCGATC
>RRZT010181990.1_pt1 | contig 25959 bp, 28 predicted proteins | sample 2165551 | NCBI WGS metagenome assembly RRZT01 (sample SAMN10456910, study PRJNA506462) | wastewater metagenome | biome: wastewater; feature: sludge; material: wastewater sludge; isolation source: wastewater sludge with Escherichia coli K12::gfp cells carrying plasmid... | place: USA: Moscow, Idaho... | reverse complement strand
GCCTACCCGCTGCGGATCCGCAAATATGATAAGGAAACGATTGAAAATACCGTCAACGATCTGCTGGAAGAATTTGAACTGGCAAAAATTCAAACCCAAAATGCCAAACACCTGTCTGGCGGAGAATCTCAAAAAACGGCTCTGGCCAGAGCCTTATCATTTTCGCCAGAGGTTCTTTTTTTAGATGAACCAACCGCCAATATCGACCCCAAAAGCATCCGGATTATTGAATCTGCCCTAAAAAAAAGAAGCGAGAATCATAATTTAACCGTCATCATTATCACCCATAATCTCAGCCAGGCTTTTCGGATCTGTTCCCGGCTGATTTTTTTAAATCAGGGTCAGTGTCTTTTTTCTGGTACCCCGGAAGAAATCATGGCAACAACTGACCCGATTATTAACGACTTTATTTCATACAATCGCTTCTGATGCCAAAAACGAAGCCACCATTATTTGACGTTTATGAACTTTGCCATGATCTTAGAAATTAAATAGTTAAGGAGTGCTCTGCCATGAGTAACGTAATTAAATTGAATAAAAGCGTTGAAAAAGGCAAGACCGTTGCCGTTGAACCAGCTGGTTTTTTCATCGCTGATTTTGGTCTCGAAGGTGACCGCCACGGTGGCAAGGATCTTCGCCAGGTCAGTTTTTTCGGAATCGAAAGCATCCGCAAAGTGGAAGCCATGGGCATCACCACCTTATGCACCAAACGCTTTAATGAAACTGTTATTACTGAAGACATCGAGCTCTACAAACTGCCAGTGGGAACGCGATTAAAAATTGGCGACACCGTTCAAAAGATCACCCAAATCGGCAAGCAATGTTTTGGCTGTGAGCTTACTGACAGCAATCAGAACTGCCCTCTTGCCGAAGAGGTCGTCTTTACTGCGGTGATTCAAGGCGGCATCGTTCAAATTGGTGCGACGATTGAAATTTTAGACTCCGAAAACCCAAGCTAAGCCATAATCAGAAAGCAAAGGAGCAACTAACCATGAAATTTTATCTTTGTATCGATGATACCGACAACCTTGATTCAATTGGAACCGGAACCATCGCCGAACAGATTCAGGAAAAACTGATTGCGGCCGGATATGGCCCCTGTTCCCTGATCACCCGCCACCAGCTCTTTATCCACCAGGATATTCCCTACACCTCCCATAACAGCTCGATGTGCTTTCACGGCGAAGCCCCTGAGGATGCCCTAACAGATATCATCACGATTGCTTCGCACCATCTGGATACAGTGGCAGCTGCTGGTTCTGATCCCGGCCTCTGCGTCCTTCAATTTGATTCACAACAGAATTATCAGGAGCTGATTGATTTTGGGAAAAATGCCAAGACCCAAATCCTGACCAAAGATGACGCAATACGTTGCGCCCAAAAAAGCGGCCTTCATTTATCGGAACATGGTGGCACTGGTCTGGGGATCATTGGCGCCCTGGCTGGCGTCGGTTTACGGTTATTCGGCTATGACGGAGAAATCAAAGGCGCTTTGAAAAACATCGAGATCAACAAAGCCTATCTGGTTTCCGAACTGAAAAAATTCCCGGAACTGCGGCAAGTGCTTGACCTGGACGACAAAAAAACGCTGGATGATAGGGTCACCATATCAATAGACAATCGAACTAAAACGGTTTTATACAATCATCAATATGTGCTTTTTGTCAAACAGGATCAAACCGATCGTTACCAATCCATTTCAAAATCCGAAATTCGAAAGTTGGGAGAACGATTTTATGAGTAGCGCTGGCAGCCTTGCTGTTGATGACTGGACTCCTGGTCATGAAATCGCCTCAAAATGTCCGGAGTTTAACCAGGATGTTGAAGAAGAATGGGTCGCTGACGAAATTGTTTCCTGTTACAATTGCCGCTATCGCCGTTTTGTCGGCACCGGCATTCAGTGTATGAAATCATTGTTTCCTGAGGATTGAAGTTCATACTGAATATTACATACTAAAATTTACATAAAGAATTTAACAAACAAATTTGGGAGGAAAAGAAATGAAACAAAGCAAAATAACGCGATCACTTTTATCTTTACTGTTAGTATTATTATTGGCCTTCAGTCTTTGCGGCGGAGTAATGGCGGCCGGCGGTGATGGCTCTGGAGGCGGCGGCGGAAACGGTTCTGGCAGTGGCTCCAGCACAGAAACGACAACCACGGATCCAGCCACCACCGATGCCACTACATCACCCGGCAGTGGCGACGGTTCCGGCGGCGGTAGCACCGAACCGCTGGCGCTGGTTACCGCAACACCAGCCAATAATGCCACCGATATCGCCGTCGATTCAGCAATCACGCTGGAATTCAACAAAAACATTGCCTATGCCACCGTCCGCGATGGCAATATCAAAGCGGTTACTTTATGGGCTGGAGCCGATCAGGTTCCTGCTGACGTGACCATGGCCGATGATCAACTCCAACCGGATCTGCGAAATTTTATTACCCTGACGCCGACTGAGCCATTAAAAGAAGGCACTGTCTATACGGTAAAAGTCGATACCTCCTTGGTTTCCAAAAGTGGGGCCGTCTTAACAAGCCCTGTGGAAATCAGCTTTACCACCATGGCTCCTGCCGGCACCAGTTCTAATCTGATTCTCTGGGTGGCTTTAGGCGGTTCAGCCCTTGTCATTGTCCTTGTCGCAGTTTTGATAACAAAACGAAAAAAAGCCTAAATGTCACCGCGAAAAAAGACGATTGTCACCCTCATTCTCATTATTCTTCCGATCATCTTTTTCTTTGGGACTATTTGTGTGGGCCGATATTATGTCTCGTTTACTGATATTCTGTTAGCTTTCTGGCAGGGTATCACGGGACAAAGCAGCAGCTTAAGTCCGGAAACAACTGCGGTGATCCTGCAAATCCGCTTACCAAGAGCGGTTTTAGGGGCTCTGGTTGGCGCCGCTCTGGGCGCCAGCGGGGCTGCCTTTCAGGGACTGTTTCGCAATCCCCTGGTTTCCAGCGGGATTCTCGGGGTTTCTGCCGGAGCCGGTTTTGGCGCCGCCCTGGCGATTGTGTTATTTAATAATATTTTTTTAACCCCCCTGTTTGCTTTTTTCTTTGGGATACTGGCGGTTGTGCTCAGTTATTTTGCCGGTCGGATCGACAACACCGCCCCCACCATCACCCTGGTGCTGGGTGGCACCATTATTCAGTCAATTTTTTCGGCCCTGATATCGCTTTTAAAATACCTGGCCGATACCGCCACCCAACTTCCCGCCATCACCTTTTGGTTAATGGGCAGTTTGGCTTCAACCAAAACAGCCGATGTCCTGCTCGCCTTTATTCCGATGATCCTCGGGATGACCGGACTGTTAGTGATGCGCTACCGTCTCAATGTTTTATCAATGGGCGACCGGGAAGCCAAAACGCTGGGGATCAACGTCATGGCCAATAAGTGGTTTATCATCAGTTTTGCCACCCTGGCGACGGCCGGCGCCGTTTGTGTCAGCGGGATTGTCGGCTGGATCGGGCTGATTATTCCCCACGTGGGGCGGATGCTGGTCGGCAATGACAATAAGTGGGTAGTTCCGGCAAGCATGTCTCTCGGTGCCTGCTTTGTCATTTTCTGCGACACCCTCTGCCGGACCATCACCGGTGGCGAAATCCCTTTGGGGATTATCACCGCACTGATCGGCGGACCATTTTTTATTTATCTCCTTAAAAAAACAAAAGGGAGGAACTGGTAATGTCTTTATTGAGTTTAGAAAATGTATCCTTTGGCTATCATGATCAGCAGCTGATTTTTGAGAACATCAGCTTTGATGTCCATCCCGGCGAAATATTTTGCGTCATCGGACCCAACGGTTGTGGCAAAACAACCCTGATTGACTGCATCTTAGGTATCAATCATCCCAGTGCCGGCTCTATTCATCTTTCCGGCAATGATCTGCATAAACTCAAACCCCGAGAATTTGCCCAGAACATTGCGTATGTTCCCCAAAGCCATGCCAAAACTTTTCCTTATACCGTTCTTGATATTGTGGTGATGGGCCGTACCCATGTGACTAAACTATTCGCTTCGCCGGATACCACCCAGTGCAATCGCGCCCTTGAATGCCTCGTTCAGGTCGGTTTGAAAGGCTTCGAAAACCGCTTATATACCGAGTTGAGTGGCGGCGAGCTGCAGCTGGTTCTGATTGCCCGGGCGCTGGCCCAAGACGCTAAAATCATGGTTCTTGATGAACCCACCGCCCACCTGGATTTTTGCCATGAGCTGATGGTCTTGGAAATCATCACCTGGCTGGTAAAAGAAAAGGGGATCACCATTATTATGGCCACTCATTTTTTAAATCAGGCCTTTTATTTAGAAAACGCCGGGGTCCGCACCCGGGTCGCACTGATGAATCACGGAAAGTTTGAAGCCATTGGTAGTCCAACTGAAGTTTTAACGCAAAATAATCTAAAAAATGTTTTTAAAATTGTATCAAGCATCGGAACAACCGATGAAGAGGGGATCAATCAGAAGTTTATTGTACCACTGAAGAATATTCACTGAACCCTTGCGGGTATTTCAAAAAGAAAGGTTTCCCAATGAAAAAAAACAGCTATCGCTTCGCTTTTTGGCTTGGTTTGTTATTGTTACTGACACTCTTACCTGGCTGTCAAAGCCAGCATTCCACCCCATCGGTTCCGACCAAAACCGTAACCGATTGTCTGGACCGGGAAGTCGTCATCCCGGCTGATCCCCAGCGGGTAGCCTGTCTTTATGCCTCCACGGCCCACATTATGGCCATGCTGGGTCAGGAAGACAAAATTGTGGGTATCCCCAATGGCATTAAACGGGATGTATTAATGTCCTATAAACGTCCTGATATCGCCGCGGTCTCGGTTCCGTTTCAGGATGGTGCCATTAATATTGAAGAGCTGCTGGCAACTAATACCGATTTGGTTCTGATCCGTCAAAGCACCGCCGTTAATGAAGGTGAAGTGGAAAAACTCGATAAGGCGGGGATCCCCTGGGTGGTGGTGGATTATAACAGTCTGGAAGGATTGAAAAAAGCCGTTACCGTCACTGGCAATGTTTTTAACCAACCGGAACGGGCTGCCGCTTATAATGCTTATCTCCAAACTACACTGGAGCTGGTTTCTCAGCGGGTCAGTGAAATCCCTGAATCATCACGACTCCGGGTTTACCACGCCGTTAATGAAGCTGCCCGGACTGATCTTAAAGGCGACCTGAACAACCAGATTACTGACGTTGCCGGAATCATCAATGTTTCAACCCAGGGTGGTAGCCTGATCACTGATGCTGAAAAAACAATGACTACCCTGGAACAGATCTATGCCTGGAATCCCGATGCGATTATCGCCAACGATATCAACGCCAGTAACTATATGCTAACCGACCCAAAATGGTCGGGATTACGGGCAGTGTCCAGCCAGAATGTCACCACCCTACCGGTGGGCGTTTCCCGCTGGGGTCACCCCGGTTCGATGGAACCCCATATGGCCGCTCTTTTTATTGCCAAACACTTTTATCCAGCGCAATTTTCTGACATTGATCTCAGCCAGACCACCAAAGATTATTACCAACAATGGTTTAATCTGGATCTCACTGACGCTGATGTGTCTGCCATCCTATCTGGCGAAGGGATGCGTTTAGCCAAATAGATCAGCTGGATTTTACTTTGTCGCCTTGCCAATCGAACCAAAAAAGGAAGGGTTGAATGTGTAAACAATGTTTACGCATCCAACCCTTCCCTTTTATTTTTATTATTTTATTATTTACAGTTCAATAATTTCTCCCGGGCTTTCAAAGCCATAACCCTTTAACTGAATCAGCGCTTCTTTGAATTCGGCTGATTTGAGAATCTGGATGAATAGCTGAATTCGTGGATCCGACAGGTTTTCCCGCTTGACGACAAAATCATATTCCTCATCACCAATGGGAATAAAATCCAGATCCATCATCGCAGCAGCTGACAACACCCCGATGCCGACATCACAGGATCCTGATTTCACCGCTGATGCGACCATCATGTGGGTGTTCATTTCCCGGGTATATCCCAGGATCTGCTGAGCATCCATATTGTTCTTTTTCAACAGGTAATCTAATAGCACCCGGGTTCCCGAGCCCCGCTGACGGTTGACAAAACGGACGTCTTCGCGAATCAGATCATTAATATCCTGGATATTTTGGGGATTACTCTTTGGCACCATCATCCCCTGGGTTCGTTTGACCCCTTTGATTAAAACAACGTCATCATGCTCCAGATAGCGTTTCAGGTACGCCAGATTGTAAATGCCACTTTCCTCATCCAGAAGATGTATCGGCGCCAGATGACATTCCCCTTTTTTAATCGCCAAAATACCACCCAGACTACCGACATGGGCAGAGGACAGGCTGATCATTTTACGGTTTTTATGAATAATGTTGGCCATAATGTCGATCAGCACATCATGACTGCCAATGGTAACCAGGGTATTTTCTATTTCTTCCTGTGATCGCATCAAAATGATATCAACCAGCTCGCCGGCTTCGTAGCCTTCAACATTTTTAGGAATTTTCAACAGTCCGTCGGCATTAACCAGCGACATCGTGACCCCGGCACCGCGATCCAAGGGAGTCGCCACGAAGGTATCATTGACGCGGCCGCATTTCATCCGGACAAACTCCAGATGCTTCAGTGACGACATCAGCCGTTTTGATAAAACCGCCTTGATTGACACCCCTTCAGACAGGATCTGGTGATTATAGGCATGAATCACCGGTTTGACAAAGTTTTCAAAAACAACGTAAGCCGACACCGGATAACCGGGAATGCCAATCACTGGTTTTCCCTCAACAATCCCCAGTACCACCGGTTTCCCCGGTTTGATGGCGACGCCATGAACGACCACCTGGCCCAGCTCGGCAATCAGATTGCGGGTATAATCTTCGGCTCCGGCCGATGAACCGGCTGAAATCAGCACCATATCATTTTCCGCCACCGCTTTTGTGATAGCTTCTTTAATCAGATTGTAGTCGTCTTTAACCGTCGGATAACGGTGGGGCTCGCCCAAATATTCTTTTACCAGACCGGCAAACATATGAGTGTTTGAGTCAATAATTTTCCCCTCAGCCATGGCATCCCCGGCTTCAACCAGCTCGCTTCCGGTCGGGATAATCCCGATCTTGGGTTTATCGATCACTTCAATTTCGGTAATCCCCCCGGCCAGCAGGGCCCCCATATCAATGGGACGGATTTGGTGATAGGCCGGGATGATCAATTCGCCGGCAACGATATCCTCGCCAATCGGGCGGACATGCTGCCACAGAGCCACCGGCGTGTTAATGCTGATTTGCTCATCATCTTTGACGACTACATCCTCAATCATCACCACCGCGTTAAAGGGATCGGTGATAACATCTCCAGTATCCACAAAATTAAAGTCTTTCTGCTTTATCAGCGTTTTGGGATGACGTTCATCAACGCCAATCATTGCCATTGCATCCACGCAAATACCATCCATGGCCGAAGCATTATAATAAGGCGACGATATTTTAGCAAAAACTGCCTCTTTGCTGATCCATCCCTGGGATTCGATCACCGGCAAAGCATGGCTTTGCAGTTCCATTTTTTCAAAAGACAATTGTGACAGGTACTTCTGGATTGCGACATCCAAATCTTCGTTGTTTAAATATAAATTCCGTTCATCTTTTTTAGCTGTATTTTCGGTATTCATCCAATCCCTCCATTTTTGACTGTGCGGTCAGATTTAACCGCTTATTTATTTAAAAGCAGTTCGACAAGGTTACATCTGTTTTTTTACTAACGCTAGATCAGAATAAACTGACTTCCACCAGTTCGCCCCTGTTTTTGCCTTCTTCATTTTCAGTTATTTCAATATAGCCGTCTGAATAAGCCAACAAGGTAATCATTCCTGATTTTCCGTGGGTTGGCCGCACTTCAATCTGGCCGTCCACTTCCGTGATTTCAACCGTCTGAAAGGTTCGCCGACCCGGTGCCGCATGAACATTTTCCATTAAACGGCCCTGAACTGTCTTATACTTGTATAAATCGCGGCCATAGTACAAAGCCGTAAACTCGCGGAGCATTACCATAAAAATAATAATTGCCGATACCGGCTGTCCCGGTAATCCTACCACCGGCTTGCCGTCTACCTTTCCCAGGATCGTCGGTTTTCCCGGTTTTATCGATAAACCATGCAGCAGTACCTGGCCCAGACTATCGATGACCGTGACGGTATAATCCTTTTCGCCCATCGAACTGCCGCCGGATAGAATTACCAGATCGCTGGTTTTAAGACCACGATCCACCGCATTCTTAATCGTCTCAAAATCGTCTCTGACATAGCTCTTTGAAACAATTTCGGTGCCAAAGCGTTTCGCCACGGCACTCAGTGCCGCCTGATTAATATCGACAATTTCGCCCAATTGGGGGATTGTTCCCGGCGGAACAATCTCATCCCCGGTAGAAATAATCTGCAGCCGGGGTCTTCTATACACCTCAACCTGAAGATGACCCAGTGCCGACAGCACCCCGAGATCCTGAGGTCTTAAAAAGTGGCCTGCTTTAAGCACCACCTCACCAATGCTGACATCATCCCCAATCAGCATCATATTTTCGTTGGCACCAGCATTGCAATAAACAGCCAGATCCCGGTCGCCCAGTTTCTCGGTATATTCAATCATCACCATCGCTTCGGTTCCAGCTGGGATCATCCCGCCAGTAGGAACATAGGCGGTTTCTCCCTGATTTAAAACTAAATCAGTAGCTTTCCCCATCGGAACCTCCCCGATGATTCTTAAAAAACCGGGGATAGCATTTGATGCCCCCTGAACATCGGTCAGCTTGACCGCATAGCCATCAACAACTGAACGATTGAAATGAGGCACATTCACGGTTGAAACAATATCGGCGGCCAGCACCCGTTCCATTGCCTCATCAATGCTGATTTTTTCTGTTGCCAATTTTAAATGACTAAAGGCATGGTCGATGATTTCCTTCATTTCATTGATGGTTTTTACTTTAAGCAATTCCATATCAGTCTCCTTAATCTATCGTTTTATCGTAAATTTACCTGATTCCTTTTACTCAGCCCTTCATTTCATCCTGTTTATTAATATTTTGATTGCATTATAACACAAAATAATGTAAAATGTTAATACTCCGAAGTTTAATGTATCTAAGGTATTTTACTATGATCTTAAACCCGTAGGGTATAGTCGGAAACGATTATGTCTCCCATTGTGGAAAAGGGGCCTAACCGGACTTTGTCCGTGTTATTTTGCATAAATAATCATGCAAAAGACCATTCCTCAACCGGGAATGGTCTTTTTTTCCCTTAACGTCCCTGAATTTTATTTATTTGTAACCGCAATAACATAAAAAATCGGGACAACTTCTTTTAGATGCCAAAGCCGGACTAACCAACCGGCTTTGGTTTTATTACTCAATCAGCTAAAGTAGTACCAGTAATCAATAAGCTCCGGAGACGTCGTGGACGTTTTCCGGAGCTTATTTTGGGTTGATAGCTTAGTGATCAGCCTCCTGCAACCGGAGGAAAAATTGCCATATAACCATCTTCTTTAATTGGTACAACCAGCATCTCGTCGACCTTACCGTCAACTCCATCGACAATAATTGCGGCAATTTCAGGTGCTGTAATCCCGAGGGCATCAATCACATCGTGACCGGTCATGCCCGGGCTATAATCCATTTCCACAACTTTACCGCGGCCTTCTCTGAAGTTCGCAAACAGCTTAATTTTGATTGCCATATTTCCTCCTAAATGAAAGGAACGATCAAAGATCGTCCCTTTTACTATTTTATAATAAGCCTAATTTTTCCAGTCGTTCTTCGGTAGGAATTCCATCTTCATCCCAACCACGTTCTTTGTAGTAAAGTGGCAGTAATTGATCCAGTTTGTGAACCCAACCTTTGGTTGGACCATCTGGCATTGCTTCTTCCAATAAACGCGGTGGCAAGGTATCTTCCTCTGGTGAAATACCCGCTTCCAAATTAAAGAGTTTTTCCAGATTCCAGATCCGTTCACCGGCTAACAGCACCTCTTCTGCTGACCATGTTGTCCCTAACACTTCATTTAACATGTCTGCATATTGCTGAGCACCCAATGCAAATGAAGTAAACAGGCATAAACCAGTAGAGTCAATGACTGCAGTCAGATCCTGGAATATTTTTGTCCAGACTTCTTTGCCAGCGAGATCAAAACGATCCAGTTTTTCCGGCAAGCCCAGGATTTCTGGAGAAATCAGGTAGCCACGAACATGACAGCCGCCACGGTTCGAGGTTGCATATTGCAGACCCATGCCCTGGATACCACGTGGGTCATAAGCCGGCAGATCCTGTTTTTTAACCGACATGGAGTATTCTGGAACCCCAAAGAAATCAGCCAGTCTGTAAGAACCGCGAGCCAGTAAATCGCCAAAGCCTTCGCGATTACCCATTTTCTTGAGCCAGTGAACAACAGAATCAGCGTTGCCGAATTTCAAGATCACTTCGTCATCAAGCATTTCGTCGGTGATATAACCGCGTTGATAGAGTTCCATGGCAGCTGCCAGGGTAGCTCCAGCTGAGATGGTATCAATGCCCATTTCATTACACCAGTAATTGGCGTCGATAACCACGTCCATATCATCGATTCCCAGATCACCGGCAAATACCCAGAGGGTTTCATATTCCGGTCCGCCAATACCATCGGGACTCTTGTCGCTTTTTACCCAGCGTCCGCAGCCGATTGGGCAATGATGACAGGGATTCCGTTTGATCAGATATTTTTCGGTCATGGTTTCACCGCTGACCGCTTCCGCATCAGGATCGATACCTTCCTGGAAGTTTTTGGTTGGGTAAACCCCATGTTCATTAATAATATTAACCAGAACCGCGGTTCCGTAGGTTGGCAGGCCACCACCGGTGACGCCATTTTCTTTTAATAAGGTTCGACATTCTTTGGTAACCGCTTTTAAACCATCCGGATTGGCAATTTCTGGTTTGAGGTTACCCTTAACGGTAATAGCTTTCAGGTTTTTTGAACCCATGACTGCACCAACGCCGGAACGACCAGCAGCACGATCTTTTTCGTTCATGATGGCAGCCATTTGAGACAATTTTTCACCAGCCGGACCGATGGTTAAAACCTTGGCCCCCGGTTGTTTTTCGCTTAAAGCATCACTGGTTTCGGAAACCATTTTGCCCCACAGATCAAGGGCCGGTAAAATTTCGACTTTTTCTTCATCAATGCTGATGTAAACCGGTAAGCTCGCTTTTCCTTCAACGATGATGGCATCATAACCGGCATATTTCAGGTAAGCACCCCATTCACCACCAGAGTTTGAAGAAGCTATACAACCTGTTAATGGTGATTTGGTAACAACCATATACCGACCACCAGTAGGAGTCGCTGTCCCCGACAACGGACCATTAATAAAAACAATTTTATTTTCTGCGGCAAAAGGATCAACTTTAGGATCAACCTCATCCATATAAAGCTTTGTTCCTAAACCGCGACCACCGATAAATTTCTTGGCCAACTCAAAATCAAGATCCTCAGTGCCAATTTCACCGGTCGTCAAATTAATACGTAATATTTTTCCCATGTAACCAAACATTTCGTACGCCTCCTAAATTTTATTTATTTGTAACCATTATCATTATATCCATATTTTACACATCTTTCAATGGATTAAAGGAAAATTACGGCAAATTGCAAAAATTTATCGTATCTATTTGGTTGAGTGCTCATTTATTGATCAATTATCCGCAAATATTTATTGTTACTGGTTAATTTCATCATTTTAAAATGCTGCCAAAATAAAACCCCGGCACTTTCTAACGGCCGGGGTAAAAATTTGTTCATTATCATTTTCTTTTGTCGGTCTTATATTCTCTTCTTTTGCCAGAAGCCCCGGTAACGGAGAATCCGGCTGGTGTTCAAGATGGTCAAAATGGCGGCGCCGACATCGGCAAAAATCGCCAGGTACATTTCACCCATGCCAAAGAAGGTCATGGTCAGGACTGTGATTTTTATCCCCAATGCCAGGACAATGTTCTGAATCATGATCCGCCGGGTATACTTGGCAATGTCGACTGACTTAACAATATCCATCGGGTCATCTTTCATCAGAATAATATCGGCGGCTTCAATGGCAGCGTCTGAACCCAGCGCACCCATGGCGATGCCGGCATCGGCCATGGCCAGGACTGGGGCATCGTTCATACCGTCACCGACAAAGATGGTTTTACCATCACGATTATCGGCTTTAATTTTTTCAAAGGCAGCCACCTTATCTTGGGGCAGACAATCCCCCCGGACTTCATCCAGCTGTAGCTGCTTGCCGATCTGGTTGGCAACCTGGGCATTATCACCACTGAGCATCACCGTTTTGCTGACCCCCAATTTCTTTAACTGCTGCAGGGCGGCGAAGGCGTTTTCTTTAACCATATCCCCCAGTACCAGGTATCCGGCCAATTGATTATCGATGGCCAGATACACAATCGTACCCGCTTCGTCATGTTCAGCCAACCGAACCTGATGATCCTGCAATAGACTCTTGTTGCCAGCCAGGATCACCTGGTTGTCAACTTCGACCCGGGTGCCTTTGCCGGGAATTTCGGCGTAATTTTTTAAGCCGGTTTCATCGACATCCTGTTGGGCATAAGCAATGATCGCCTTACCAATGGGATGGTTGGAATAGTGTTCCGCGGCCGCCGCGGCCGCCAACAACTCGGCTTCGCCAAAGCCCGCTGCGGGTACAGTTTTGATGACCTTAAATTCGCCCTGGGTCAGGGTTCCGGTTTTATCAAAGACAAAGACATTGCTCTGATAAAGAACATCCAGATAATTCCCGCCTTTAATCAGTACCCCTTCTTTGGAAGCCCGGCCAATCCCACCAAAATAACTGATCGGTATTGATAACACCAGAGCACAGGGACAGGAGACCACCAGAAAGATCAGACTCTGATAAAACCAGGTTTCCCAGGACGCCCCGGGAATCAGCAACGGGGGAATGATGGCCATGGCAATGGCTGAAAATACCACAATCGGCGTATAATAATGGGAAAACTTTGTAATAAACTTTTCTGTTTTACCTTTTTTATCGCTGGCTTCTTCAATCAGATGCATAATTTTCATGGCGGTCGAGTTTTCATAGTCTTTGGTCACCAGCACCTTCAGCACCGCATTGCCGTTAATCATCCCACTGAGGATTTCATCGCCCTTTTCAACTTTACGGGGATAAGATTCTCCGGTCAGCGGGGATGTATCCAGATGCGAGAGCCCTTGCAGGACAACCCCATCGGCGGGGATTTTTTCGCCGGGTTTGATCACCAGCACATCGCCCACCTTAACCTCTTTGGCATCAATAACTACCTCGCCTTCGGGGCCGACCCGATTGGCGGTGATGGCATTGAAACTGATTGTTTCGGCAATCGAACGACGGGCATTGTCGACAGCCCGATCCTGGAAATATTCACCAATCCCAAAAAAGATCATAACTCCGGCGGCTTCCGGCCATTCGGTTAAGACCAACGCACCAAAGGTGGCGATCGTCATCAGGAAATTCTCATCAAAGATTTGACCCTGACCAATATTTCGAAAGGCCAGCAGAATAACCCGATATCCGGCCAGTAAATAAGCGCCCAGGAAAACGCCAATGGTGATCACTTCCAGATTAGCTGGAAGAAATGCCTGGAAAACAAAACCCAGTATAAATAATCCAATCGCGGTGATCAGCTCGAGCTTCTGCCGTTTATCCATATCGCCCAGAGCTCCTGCGTGGGAATGCCCAGCGGATTGAGATTCCTCACCCTGATGATGGGCATGTTCATGACCATCACAACCACAGGGTTCGAGTGCTGCCATTGTTTTCCGGCTTTTCGAAACCACCACATGGGGTTCCAGGGAATGAACCAGTTTGACAATCGCATCATAGGTTTCTTCTTGAGCAAAGCCCTCCCCTTCGTCAATCACCAATGACCCGGTGGCCAGGGACAGGCTGGCCTCTCTGACATTTGGCATTTTGCCAACCAGCTTTTCAATTTTTCCGGCGCAATTAGCGCAGTTAAGTCCTTCTAAAAATACCTTCATGCTGATAACCTCTTTTCACTACACCTAGTGGTGACTTAAATGGGTGATGGTTAACAGTACAATCACTTCCACATGAGCATCGTCCAGGTGATAAAATTTCATTTGACCTTCTTTTCGGTAACTGATGATCCGTTTATCTTTCAAGATCCGCAATTGATGGGACACCGCCGTTCGGCTGACATCGACCAGGTTGACAATATCATTCACACACAGCTCGCCATTTTCAAACAGCGCCGAGACGATTTTTATACGGGTGGGATCTCCCAATACCTTAAAAAATTCGGCTACCTCAAACAAGGTTTCCTCGCTATGATCGTTTTTCAAAACTTTATCCATCGCTTCTCCTTGATATGTGAACACTTGCTCACTTATTAACATTATCTTAGCATATTCTTTTTCCAGAATCAAGCACTATTTTAAGCATTTTTTTAGCCGCATTAAAGATTGACAATTGTCAAAAATAGTGATAATTTGAACATATGTAATATTCTAAGATGATTTCTATAATTAAAGGATAAAGGTCGATATAAATGAGTGATGCCAAACGATTATTGGATGAGCGATTGATCCGTATTGAAAAAGCAGTTAATCTGGAAAAACCCGACCGGATCCCAATTTTTGCCTTAAACGGGCCCGAGGTTGCGATCGATTATTGTGGCCGTCACCTCAAATCAGCCACCTGGGATCTCGAGATCGTCAGGGAATGCCTACCCATTTATTATCAGGACATGAAGGTGGATGCCGCCGCCTCGGCTTTTTTACGATGCCCGGGGATGTATACGGCCATCGGATCTCAGAATTTTGTTCCTAATAAGGATGGCTTTATGCAGCATCCTGAGGTCTGCGGCATGCTGGCCAGCGAATATGAAGAACTGATTAAGGATCCCTTCAAGACCCTGGTCGATAAGGTTCTACCCCGACAATACAAGGCCTTTGCCCAGCCCGGCGTACTGGGCGGACTGAACCTGGCTAAAGGCGCTCTCAGTCAGATGCGCTATACCAGAATCCTCCGGGAAATCGATGCGCATTGCAGTACCACGGTGGGAGTCCCGATTATTTCTGATAACATGATTGAAGCCCCTTTTGATTTTCTGGCCGATCAGCTCCGCAGTTTTATGGGGATCTCAGTGGATATGCATCGCTGTCCTGAGTTGGTCGAACAGGCCTGCGAGGCGCTTTTTCCATTGCTGCTGCGATGGGGGGTCACCAGCTATACCGGGTCCCCGAAAAAAATCCCAGCCATCTTTATGCCCCTGCATATGCCATCATTTTTAAACCCCAAACAGTTTGAGCGTTTTTACTGGCCAACCTTTTCCCGGCTGGTCAACACCCTGACCGGCATGGGCTACACGGTAGCTTTGTTTATTGAAGGCAACTGGTCAAAATTATATGATTATCTGGGCAGCCTGAACCCCAATGTGGTCGGCATTTTTGAATACGGCGAAATGAAGACAATTAAGGAAAAGGTCGGCAAGACCATGTGCATCATGGGTAACTATCCGATTGAAGCCCTCAAATCCCACTCCACTGAACAATGCATCGATATTGCCAAAAAGATGATTGCCGAAGGTGCTCCCGGAGGCGGCTATATTTTTACCACCGGCAAAGCCATTCTGCGGGGTAAAGGCCTGGATCTGGAGAAACTCCAGGCGGTTCATCAGTATGTAATCAATCACGGAAAATATTAGCGAGGTGTTTTATGGAAACCATCAAATCTGAATATCTGGACTATTTTGAAAGCTATGCCACCCGCCATCCTGAATTAACTGACGAGGATGGGGCCATCATGGCCGATCCCTGGGATGTCAACGAGGATATGCTGTTAGGTTATGTTTTATCTTTATTAATTTAATCGGACGGTCCTGCCATTAAAAAACGGCACCAAAAAAGCAGCGATAGATCAACCATCGCTGCTTTTTTGGTGTTGTGATATGAAATACCAAAACGTTAAAATGATCGCAGTAATTCGATTTCTTTTTGATAAGCCAGGGTATCTTCCTGGGGTGTTTCCAGAAAAAAGGGCCGGTCTTTCAGCTGCGGATGGGTCACAATCTGCTTAAAGGTTTCGATTCCCAGCGTTCCCAAACCGATTTTTTGATGGCGGTCTTTATTGCTGTTAAAGGGCATCATGCTGTCATTTAAATGCAGGCATTTCAAATAATCGAGGCCAATGATCCGATCAAATTCCGCCAGCACACCCTCCAGATTTCCGACCACATCATATCCCGCGGAATAAACATGACAGGTATCCAGACAGACCCCCATTTTATCGGGCAAGGCCACTTGATCAATGATCGTCTTCAATTCTTCAAAACTCCTGCCGATTTCAGTTCCTTTACCAGACATCGTTTCCAGCACCACTGTGGTTTTCTGATCGGCCCACATTTCTTCGTTGAGAATCTGGACAATTCCAGCAATGCCCTTTTCGACTCCCTGGCCAGTGTGACTACCAGGATGGAAATTATAGAGTTGACAGGGTAATTCTTCCAGCCGCAGCAGGTCTTCTTTAAAGGCCATCCGGGCAAATTCACGGGTTTCTGGTTTAGCTGAACACATATTAAGGGTATAGGGGGCATGGGCCAACAACGGACCAAACCCCTGATTCTCAATGATCTGCCAGAGTCCAGCCACATCTTTGGGGTCAAGGGCTTTGGCCTTGCCACCACGCGGGTTACGGGTAAAAAATTGAAAGGTATTGGCTTCAATTTTTACCGCTTCTTCACCAGCTTTTTTAAATCCGCCGGCGATCGATAGATGGGGTCCGATCGTTAACATATTTTGCCTCCTTGTAATTTTATTGCTATTTAATATCTTTTTATGAATCTAATTTTCTTATTCATTTTTTGATTATTCCCAAAATTCTACATTTCTTATAATTAGCTTGATTATCCATACTAAATATTATAAAATATAGCTGATCTAATTTACCCTGAAATTTATTTTTGAAAGGAAAAAAAGATGAATAATTTTCTAAAAATGTCCAAAACACTGGGGATTGTTGTTGCCATCTTAATGATCATCCTCGGCGGCCTGATCTTTTTTGCGCCGATGTTCGCAGCCAAAATGATTATGTGGTTTTTTATTGCCGGTTTGATACTTTACGGCGCTTTTCACATCATTGTTTTCGCCAAAAGCGAAATCAAAAACGGCTGGAGTCTGACCTCCGGGATCATGGCGGTCTTGCTGGGGGTGCTGCTGATCTTCTCAGATCCATTATCCCGGGCCAGTACCTTGGCGTTTATGCTCGCTTTCATCGCCCTGTCAACCGGAATGAACCAGATTGCCGCTTCCTCGGTGATGAAAAAGCAGGGTGCTGCCGGAACTGGCTGGCTGCTGGCATCTGGCATCATTAACATTTTCTTATCTATTTTCCTGATTTTCAATCCCTTTGTCATGCTTCTGGGTTTCGGCATCATTGCCGGAGTTTACCTGATCTTTGGCGGCATCGCCCTCTTTGCCGAAAGCATGTCCTCCCATATTCAATAAGTTAAAGGATGTCTCCAGGAGACATCCTTATTTTTTTATCCCAGGGCGACATCGAGAATCATCATCAGAGTAAAGCCGAACATCACGCCGATAGTGGCAATATCCCCTTCATGACCCAAGCGGGCTTCGGGAATCAGTTCTTCCGCGACCACATAAATCATGGCTCCGGCCGCAAAGGCCAGCGCAAAGGGCAGCATCGGCGCAATAAAGACCACTGCCGCCGCACCGATAACAGCTGCAACCGGCTCCACCATGCCGGAAAACTGACCGATGAAAAAAGCCTTGCGTCGGCTCATGTTTTCCCGTCGCAGCGGGATCGACACCGCCGCCCCTTCGGGAAAATTCTGAAGTCCGATTCCCACTGCCAGAGATACGGCCCCGGCCAGGGTCATCGCCGGGGAACCGGAAGCCAGTCCGCCAAATGCGACTCCCACCGCTAAACCTTCGGGAATATTATGGAAGGTGATTGCCAGAACCAGCAGCACACTCCGTTGCCAGGAGGTTTTGATACCCTCCCGATGATTGGTGCCCTGATGAACATGGGGTAGAATCTTATCCACCAGCCACAGAAAAAAGCCCCCGCCCAGAAATCCTAGCGAAACGATCACATAGGCTGGCATTTTGCCGCCCTCGGCCATCTCAATGGCGGGGGCCAGCAGTGACCAGAAGCTGGCCGCGATCATGACTCCAGCGGCGAACCCCAGCATGGCATTTAATACTTTGATGTTAATGTCCTTAAAAAAGAAGACCAGGGATGCCCCCAGGGCGGTCACAAACCAAGTAAACAAGCCGGCAAACAAGGCCAACAGTACCGGTGGATACACTAATAAAGATTCCATTTATTACTACACTCCCTTTCAAAATTATTTATTAATCCAAACCATTCTAATTTATCTATCAGTATACTATAAGTAGGTGCTGTTAATCCATCCTTTTAAAATTGTTCATCGATAATTTTTTTTGCTTTTATAAATAAACCTTGTTTATTCCAGCTCTTGCTTCTATAATTGACTTATCAGACCACTCTGGCTGAAATAACAAAAAAAGAAGGTAATAACCATGAAGAAAAGCGAATTAATCACAATTTTTAACACGGTACAGGAAAAATTTGAAGACGCCATTACCGAAGAATTTTTTCTTCAACGACTGAAACCTTATGCTGATGAAGAAGGCTTTGTCGATTACCACAAACTGGCAATGTTCGCCCATAATGAATCACTAGCATCTGCTAAGGGTTTCTTTTTTGAAGTACTTTCTGAAATTTTAGTCGATGAAGACGATGTCGTACTTGAAGACGAACCCCTCGATACTACCGAAGAATCGCCTGTAATTGCTCCGGAATAAAACCTGCACGAACGTTGTCTGCAATTTTTTTCGCTGTAACACTTACATGATCATGTCCGCCTAAAAAAATGCCAGCCGGAAATTTTTCTGACTGGCATTTTTTACTAAACCGGACCTGAGTGTACAAAAACACTGCTACTATTCACCGAAGGAAACGCCCAGACTTTTAGCCACCTGAATCAGCTCCGAATTGACATCGACCTGCTTATTTTTGCCGATGACCGCTTCCAGCGAGGCACTGGTCATCTTCCCATCCTGGAGGGCCACCATGCTGCCAAACTTGCCCTGGGCAATCAGTTCCACCGCCGCTACCCCGTAACGGGTCGACAAGAGCCGGTCATAGGCTGAGGTAATTCCCCCCCGTTGAAGATGACCCAATACCGTATTTCTGATTTCATGATCAGATATTCTGGCTTCCAGGGCCAGGGCCAACTTATTGCCGATGCCCCCGAGCCGAACCGGATCCGGGGAATCATTGACGATCTTCTGAACCGTCAGCTCGCCCCCCTTTTCCATGGCACCCTCGGATACAACGATGATACTGAAAGGCAAGCCCCGCTGGCTGCGCTCATTCATCTTGGCGACAATGGCATCTAGCGAAAAAGGGATTTCCGGAATCAGAATAACATCAGCAGAGCCGGCAATCCCGGCGTGGAGGGCAATCCAGCCGGCGTTTCGGCCCATCACTTCGAGAATCATAATGCGATGGTGTGATTCAGCGGTGGTATGGAGCTTATCCAGGGCATCCACGACTACATCCACCGCTGAATTAAAACCAAAGGTGACATCGGTTTTGGACAGGTCATTGTCGATGGTCTTGGGCACCCCGATGACATTAACGCCCTTCCGGGCAAAATCCCGGGCGCTGGTCAGGGTCCCGTCACCGCCCAGCACCACCAGCACATCAACCCCTTCTTTTTTCATGTTGGCCACGGCCACATCTGAGACATCCTTTTTCACGCACTGACCATTTTCTTCGACCTGATAGTCAAAGAGATTGTCCTTATTGGAGCTGTAGAGGATAGTGCCGCCCTTGTGGAGGATTCCCGAAACACTGTGGGCATCCAATTTGATAAAGTCGTTGTTGTAAAGCCCCCGGTACCCAAACTTGTAGCCAATCACCTCATAGCCGTAGTTGGCAATGGCGGCTTTGGTTACCGCCCGGATCACCGCATTCAGACCGGGACAATCACCGCCGCCGGTTAAAATACCAATTTTCTTAATCTTATCATTCATCGTTTCTCTCCATTTCGTTTGAAATTGAATTTTTATCTGCCGCAAACCTAATTTATTTCCGTTTTGGCAGCTGATCTCTTTTTATGTCCCGGGATCTTTATGCAACTCTAAAATGACATTGCTCCCTTCGATTGTTATCGTCTCATACTGATATTATATGCGAGCAACCATCAAATTACAAAGACTATCGATATGAACCGCGGCTTTTTTATCATCTTGTTAAACAAAAAACCATCCGCTAATGTTACGGATGGTTTTTTCATTTACTGGTAAATTTAACGGGCAAAGATTCTGCTGATCAGACTGATGACAAAGGTAATCAGCGAAAAGATGACGGCAATCATTAAAAATGAGGTCATCAGAATATTATACTTCAGTACATCAACGACCAGAATAGCCTGGGATAAACCAATAACATTGAGGATCAGCAAGATCAGAAAGATGAAGCTCAGACCTTTGAAGGCGCCTTTGATATCCGCCGGACTCAGAGAAATATGGGAGGAAATACAAATAGCCAGGAACAAGAACAGATAAAAGGTGAGGTTCTGGAAATTATCCCAGGCAAAGATCAGCTTCAGCAGTTCCAGATAAGCGGTGAAAATTCCGGCAAATGAGGCTATGCTGAGAGTTTCCACTGCCATGCCCTGAGTCACCACAGCCATAAAACTTTCCAGCACCTGGGGTATCAGCAGTCCCATCAGGACCATAATCACCAGCAGCCCGCCAAAAATCGGGGCAATGCCAATAAAGAAATTGCCCACCTGATGGTAAATATTTTTAGCATTATAGGCATGATTCACATAGCCCATCACCCCATCCCGATCCGGCCGTTGAAACAATTTGATGTCGGTTATTTTATGACCAAAGATCAGGGCGGTCAGGGCGTGGCTGAGCTCATGGATGGGCGTGCCGATCACCCCGGTGACCATGATAGCATTTCGGCCCAGGCTTTTCTGAAAATTTCGGTTGGACTGGGTTTCCAGAACACCGAGGAGCAGTCCGGCCAGGATGATGACCCCGGTAAAATAAATGGTTTCCAGACCGGTTTTAATAAATAGATCGATAATAATCATAAGCCTTCCTTTTTTGATGTTATTTTCTGATGACCTCACCCTAAGCAGGGTGAGTCAATTTTTGTCATTATACCTAAAAAATATTTAGAATTTCATTAGCTTGACGTTTTGCTACTTTGCTCTGATTTTTATTACCGCAGTGATTATCCTCTTCGTCCCGGGGTACACAGTAAGATATAAAAATAAAATTGGGGTCTCGCATCAGGCGATACCACACCCTCGTAATTTACGGAGAAAACCTTGCATGAATGAAAGAAAGGGCAGGCAAATGAAAAAAAACAGATTAATTCTTATTTTCTTAGTTGTATTGTCAGTATTGATTCTCACCGGTTGCGGCGGCAGCAACGATGCTGCCAAAACTGACCAAAACCAAAGCAATGGCGAAAAAACTACCAGCCTGGATGAAAATCTCAGCGGCGCAGCCCTCTTGAGTAGCCTGAATTTCAGTTATCCGGATGCCCTCAAAATGACCACCACAACCTCTATCGCGGGCAGCTTCGATACCACCTCCACCACCTATACCAAAAATGATAACTTCCGGATGGAAATGGAAATGCCCGATATTGGCAAACAGATTACTATTTACAATGCCGCTGAAGGGATGACCTATCAGTATACCGAAGGCCAGACCACCGGTTTTTCTTTTAAAGATCAGGAGTCGGCCACTGCACCGGGGGATCTGAACCTGGATGAAGGAGTCACCAGTATTGATGATATCGCCGACGTTTTTCCAGAAAATGTGATCGCCCGGGTAGAAACTCTTGATGGTGAAAAAGTGATCTACATCGAAACCAGTGAAAACGACGGGCAAAACGGCACCATTGATACACGGATGTGGTTTTCAACCAGATATGGCGTCCCGTTGAAAACGGAAATGCTCAGCAATGGCAATCTGACCATGAGTTCGGTTGTTACTGATATTTCCGATGGTGACATTGCTGACAGCCAGTTTACCCCACCAGCCAACGTGGTCTTCACTGATTATTCTTCCATGAATCTCGATGATCTCACCGATATACCCAGCCCTTGACCGGGTCGCCAATAAATCAAAACGAACAAAAAGACCTGAGCATCAGCTTAGGCCTTTTTGTCTTCTTTGCGGGTTTAGTTCCTAAATTTGCCTTCCTGGTGAAATACACCCGGTTACCCTTAGGGGCAGCGGATAAAATTCCGGACCCAGAGGCAGTCCGAACAGGAAGGGGTGTTAAAATAGCAATCGTATTTGGTGTCTTCCACCAGGCTGCAACCACCTCGGAGATCACAGTCAATGCACGAGGGATACTGGTTATTATAAACGGTGTTCCAGAATCGCTGATAATCATGGCCATCAATAATTGCTTTCAGTGGGGTTTCTCTGACATTGCCAAAAGAATGTTTGAGCACTCTTTTTTTATCGCCAAAAACATATTCGTCATAGCTGTTGGCCAACCGGTAACAAGACATGACCTCGCCGCCAGCATCCACGTAGATATAGCCCTTATCAATAAAGGCACAGCGCCGTTCGGTCTTTAGCTCCATATCGGGAATGTTGATCTTGATGTCACGGTAGGTAAATATTTTTTCCAGATAGGCCTTGCCCTCGGGGTTTTCATAGCGGGTGTAGAAAATATCATCGGCATCTTTCTCGTTAATCGGCAGCAGATGCGACAGTGACAGCCGGTGAAAGCCATAGTGACGCATCATTTTCATAATATCAAAAAGCGCCTCCGAATTGCTTTTGGTCAGCACATAGGCAATTCCAACCTTAGGAGTGGGTGAATGCGTCTGCTTATGGTAATCAGAAATGATTTCAAAGGTTTTGATCAGCTGATCCTTAACGCCTTGAGAATCTTCATGATACTGATCTGCTGAAAAATAAACTTCTGTGAAATTTTCACAGACCAGTTTTGCCTTTTCTTCAGACATGATCCCGTTACTGGTCATAAACAGATCATAGTCGGCAAACAGTTCAACCGCTTCCTTAAAATAAGGGTAAACCGTGGGTTCCCCAATCCCCCCGAAAAAAACTTCTTTAAGGGTTGGAAAGGCTTTAACCTGTTCTCTGATTGATCTAAGCAATTCCAGATCCATATCCCCTTCAACCGTATCCCAGGTGTGCCGAAAACACATCTCACAATTCAGGTTACACCGGTTTGTAAGTTCAATATAAATTCGTTTAAGCTCCATGTTTTTCCTCGCTTTTTTATAACAGCCGGCTATTGATGTGGGTTTTGCTGTTTTTAGCCGATTTTATTTTAGCCGATTAAGGCGGTAATCTGATGGCAGGTCAATTCACTGGTCTTGTAGTGCCCCAGTTTGTTTAGTTCATCAACCAGAAAATCTTCCCGTTTCAATTCAGTTTCAAAAATTTCGGTAATGAAAGGATGTGCTGACAATACTTGCTGATTGATTTTATAATAAGCAAACTTATTCTCGCGCCGGTTTTCGAGAAATCCGGCATCATTCATTAACCGGAGATGTTTTGACAAATTGGATTGAGATATCCCCAATAAGTACTCCAACTCGCATACACACAGCTCCTGGACATAAAGCAGATTTAAAATTCGCAAACGATTATTATCTGACAAAATCTTAAGTATTTCGATGACAGTCATTTTTATCTCCTTTTTTACACATGATTTGTAAATCATATGCGTTGATGTTCATATAATATCGTTTGCGTATGATTTTGTCAACTCTAATTAAAGGTGAAACGAAAATTTAATCAACCGTTAATTTTTTATCCTTCCTATTGGTGGGAAATCCGCGGGAAAAATCATGCCGTTTGATCTTATTTTAGTCATTCTTATTAATTGCCTAAAGTCGTTGTGTATCCTCACCAATATGGATATAATAATATTAACCGATGGAAAGGAGATGATTCAAATGTCACCATTGGCAAAAGAACTGGAAATTAATTTAATTGAACAGGAAAAGCATTTATTCAAAGAACTTGATAAAAGCATTGATCAAATGGAACAAGGGCAGGCCATTTCTTTGAATGAATCAATCGCACGGATTAGGGAGAAGCTGGAAATCCATGAAGTATAGGATATTACAAACGCCTGAAGCCGAAGATGATATTTTTCAATTGGCAGACTATATGGTTAACACGCTAAAAAACCATAAAGCTGCCAATGATTTTTTGAACCGATATTATCAAATGGCAGAGAGCCTAGAAACCTTCCCCTTTGGCTATCGGGGAATCAGTTTTGAATACCGAGGTTATGAAATCAGGCTAAAACCTTATGATTCTTATAACATTTTCTTTATCGTCGATACCAATATACGAACGGTGACTATTTTGCGGGTACTTAAAGACCGTCAAGATTGGAAATCACTGCTTTTAAGAAATGAGTAATCTGTTTAACCCGTTCATTCCTTTAATTTGTTACCATGAACACCAATTAAATAACATTCTATCGAAATTTCAAAAGAGATACTTCAAAAGCACCTCTTTTAATTTTCTCTATTTATTTCTGAACACATCAATTTAATACCTGTTGCATTGTTTAGCTTTATTACTTACAGAACGATCTGTGTATTTGACTTTGTACTCAATATTATTACAAATCAGACTCAAAAACAACATATTTTTATATTGTTAACAAAATGGAGAGCTAATTTATAGCAATATATACAAAACCCCGACCAAACCGGCCGGGGCAACAAAAAAAGAGGTTACACAACATTTAATAAATAAAATCATTACGCAGCGGGATTTGAAAGTGACAAAACAATTGATTGGGATAGCGGATCACGCCGATGCCCTGGCTGACGGCAAAGTCTGCCATCTGGGCCATTACCTCTTCATTCATGTGGCCGGCAAAATAAGCATCAAAGGCTTGGCCGCTAAGATGACAGGAATCTGCCACGCCGCCCGCTTCCCGATTGACCGGCGGACACCGAGCCCCGGAGGAAATGGTCAGTGGCCACCCGAAGAAGTCTCTCAGGTTCTGGGCAAAGATCTTTAACCGGTTGCCGACATCCAGCCCACAGCCGCATTCGCAGGCAAATTCATCGGCAGCAAAATTCTTCAGCTGCAGCTGATCCGCAGCCCCGGAATGTGGTAACGTTGCATTGAGAGCCATCAGTAAGGCAGTGTGCGTGTTCTCACCCACAAGTCCATCCACGTCCAAATCATTTTCCTTCTGAAACAGCCGGATAGCGGCATCCGTTTTTTCACCGTTCACCCCGTCAACCGGGCCCGGTTCATAGCCCACGGCCGTGAGCTGTTCCTGAATCCATTCTACATAGGCACTCATTTTTCTTCCCCCTTTTTTATTTCTTCTTCTTTTCGCAATGCTTCCAGAGCATTGGTGATAGCTTTGGGAAGAGGCACCCCCATTAACCCGATATTTTCAGTGATCGACATCAGCTCATTACAGCAATAAGCAATCACCGTGGCATCCCGGATAATGGTGGAGCCCAGCAGCAGATCCAGCCGACAGGCGATCAGCACCACCCCCAGCGACGCCCCCTTCCGGAGCAGCCCCTTCCAGGCCGCCCGGCTTTCCAGCGCACCTTTTTGAGATTTTCGGCTTTTCTTGAATACTCCGGCCACAATTAACCCGGTGAGGTAATCAATGGCCATAAACAAAAACAATGACTGGAGGCCGGTATCCCAGCCGCCGAGCAGTTCGGCAATGCAACCTCCCAGTAAGCCAAGTGCTGTCAACGCGGTTAATTTAAGATCAGCCATACACAACTCATTAAAAGAAGCCCATAAAGGGCTATCTTTTTGATCAATCCGTTAAGGTGCATCATAAAAGTCGGAAACCGTGGTTT
>RRZT010903074.1_pt1 | contig 26017 bp, 29 predicted proteins | sample 2165551 | NCBI WGS metagenome assembly RRZT01 (sample SAMN10456910, study PRJNA506462) | wastewater metagenome | biome: wastewater; feature: sludge; material: wastewater sludge; isolation source: wastewater sludge with Escherichia coli K12::gfp cells carrying plasmid... | place: USA: Moscow, Idaho... | reverse complement strand
CTCGTTCAGGTGCATCTTGCCCGCCTGACGGCGCATGATCTTGCCGCTTCCGGTGACCCGGAACCGCTTCTTGGCACCCGAGTGGGTCTTCATCTTCGGCATGTCGCCGCTCTCTTTCTTCTCGTGAACTCGCGTTCGTGGGCCGTTGCCGGCCGTGGGACCCGCCCCTTACAGATCGATGTCGGGATCCAGGTTGTCGGCGGGGCCGCGCTTCTTCTTGGGCTCAGACTTGGCCTGGTGCGCGGCGCGCATCTCGGCCTGCTCGCGTGCCTCGGCTTCGGCATCGGCCTGACGCTGAGCGGCCTTGTCAGCCTTGTCGGCCTTCTCCTGCTCACGTGCTTCGGCCTTTTTCCGCGTCGGGGCCAGCACCATGAGCATGTTGCGGCCGTCCTGACGTGGCTGGGACTCGATCGTGCCGTCCTCGGCGACGTCGCCTGCCAGCTTCTTCAGCAGGTTGAAGCCCAGTTCCGGGCGGCTCTGCTCACGGCCGCGGAACATGATCGTGATCTTGACCTTGTCGCCGCCGCGCAGGAAGCGCACGACGTGACCCTTCTTGGTCTCGTAATCGTGGGAGTCGATCTTCGGGCGAAGCTTCATCTCCTTGATGACGGTGTTCGCCTGGTTGCGGCGGCTCTCGCGCGCCTTCTGCGCCGACTCGTACTTGAACTTGCCGTAGTCCATGAGCTTGGCGACGGGGGGTCGGGCCATCGGGGCCACCTCGACCAGATCGAGATCCGCCTCCCGGGCCAGACGCAAGGCGTCGTCGATGCGCACGATGCCCACCTGCTCGCCGTTGGGGCCGACGAGGCGGACTTCGTTCACATGAATGCGCTCGTTGATGCGCGGTTCAGTGCTGATGGGTTCCTCCATACGTTGATGCGGGGCGCTCCACCACCAGAAAAGGCCCCCGCAACATGCGGAGGCCCAAGCAGACGGCGCTCGCCCGAGAGTTCCGGGGCACCGGGTGGACCCGTCGACGTGATGCCGATCGGGTGGGAGCTTGGTCACTCCACTTGTTTCGGACGCACCTCAAAGGTGGTCGAACCACTCCATGATAGCTGATGCCGGACTCGCGCCCAACCCGGGGCGGGCTCACTGCGGTGCGGACTCCCGAAACAGCCAGCCAAAGCCCCCATCGGCCAGTTCGACCAGGCGACGCCCGCGCGCCAGTTCGTCAATCAGCTCCCGTTCGATCACCACCGGATGCGGTCCCGGGAGGTCGACCAGGACCGCAGTGGACCCCGTCTCCACTGCGGTGGCGGCCACATCGTCCAACGTGCAGGGCACCGGCCGCGCGTCGGTCTTCCATGCCGTGAGCGCATCCAGTCCCGTGAAGACGGGAACAGCTATGGCACCCGTGTCTGAGCGCACGAGCACGGCCGCCATTTCCGCGCGGCGATCGGGATCAGGGTTCTCCCCCGATTCATCCCCCTCGGCGACGATCGGCAACAGCAGACGCGCAGTGCACAGCGCTGCCACCGCCCGCGAGTAGGCGAGGTCCCCGTCATAGGCACGGGCCAGCATCGCTCGCAACGCAGGATCGGGATCTCCACGGTCGCCGGCAAAGGCGGCATTCGGCTGTCCCAGGGTCCTCATGTGCCCACGCTCGCACACGGACGCGGCGAGCCCAAAACCGACCCCGTAGGCTGGGACCCATGGATCCGAACATCATCCACCTGCTGATCGCCGGCGTGGCCACCGTGGTGTGCGTCGTCGTGACCGCCCTGATCTGGCGCCGCGCGCAGGTCAAGACCGTGTTCTGGTGGATCGGGCTGACCCTGCTGCCGATGGCCGTGTACCTCGCCGGCCTCGGAACAGCGGCCGAAGGCGCCGCCCGGACGCTGTACGCCTGGTGGAACGGTCTCCAGTTCACGCCGATCGAATGGGTCGGTCTCGTCCTCGGCGGCCTCGGCGCTCTGCTCCTGGTCGGCAGCCGCCTCATTCCCTCGGAGTCGGCCAAGGATCGCCGGGAGGCCGCCAAGGCGGGCAAGCAGCCCACCCCGGTGAAGGGCGCCCCCTCCGCCGCAGGTCTGCCTGCTCGCCCGGCAGCGGCGAGCGCGCCGCGGCCTGCCACGACATCGACACCGCCAGCCGGTTCCAGCTCGGAGTCTGAGTTCGACGAGATCAGCGAACTGCTGCGCAAGCGCGGCATCAACTGAGCCACCCGATCGGCGAGCCGCCGGCTCCCGGTCGGCTCAGGCGAGGTGGCGTCGCGCCAGCTCCTGGAGTTCTTCGACCTTCTCCTGCGCCGCGTCACCGTCGGAACGCATGATCCCCAACAGCGGGCGGTCAGTGGTGTCCTGCAGTTCCACAAACGCCCAGTGGTCGCCTTCGCGGTACCGGATGGACTCCACCTCGTCCCAGCGGTAATGAAAGCGGCGCAACCCGTTACGTCCCGACAGCCCCTGGGCATCGGCACGCACGTAGCCGCCGGCGACCACCCAGACGATGCCGAGCATGAACGCCAGGAAGAACAGCAGCGTCAAGGTCTGCGGCAGCGTGAACATGGCCCGGATCGCGGCCGGCAAGCTGAACCAGCCGAACAGGGCCGCACCGAACATGACGACGGTCCAGATCATCGCCTGACGACGCAGGAGGTGCGGATGCGCCTCGAACCTCCCCTCCGCGGTCACAGTCGGCACGCCGCGATGTCGGTGACCAGGATCCCTTCCGCGCCGACCTCCCACAGGTCGTCCATGATCTGGGGGGCCTGCTTGGCCGGGATCATCGCCCGGACGGCGAACCAGCCGTCGCGCGCCAACGGGGACACCGTAGGGCTGTCGATCCCGGGCGTGATTGCGGCAGCAGCGTCGAGCTTCTCCGCGACGATGTTGTAGTCCACCATCTTGTAGTTGCGGGCCGTCATCACCCCGGCGAGCCGACGCAGCAGCAACCCGAGTCCGGCAGGCTCCTGCGCCCCGCGGGGCTGGATCAAAATGGCCTCGGAGGCCAGGATCGGCTCCCCGAACACCTCCAGTCCCGCGCGCTTGAGAGTGGAGCCCGTCTCCACCACATCGGCGATGGCGTCGGCGACTCCTAGCCGCACGGCGCTCTCCACTGCCCCATCGAGCTTGATCAGCCGCGCCGAGACCCCGTGGCGCTGCAGGTAGGTGCCCAGCAGGCCCGGGTAGGAGGTGGCGATCCGCGTCCCGTCGAGATCGGCCACTGACCAGGCCGAAGCTGCGGGGGCGGCGAACCGGAACCGGGTGCCGCCGAACCCCAGGGCAAGCACCTCCTCGGCGTCGGCGCCGGAATCGAGCAGCATGTCGCGCCCGGTGAAGCCCAGGTCGAGCGTCCGCTCCCCCACGTACACGGCGATGTCACGCGGACGCAGGTAGTAGAACTCGACACCGTTGGCCTCATCCAGCAGGACGAGATCCTTGCTGTCGGAGCGCTGGGCATAGCCGGCCTCGCGCAGCATGGCCTGGGTGGCCTCAGCCAGCGAGCCCTTGTTCGGCAGCGCGATGCGCAGCAGCGAGCGATCGTTCACGGTCGTTCCCCTCACAGGTAGCGGTAGACATCGTCGAGGGTGAGCCCTTTGGCGATCATCATCACCTGCACGTGGTACAGCAGCTGACTGATCTCCTCGGACGCCTCGGCGTCGGACTGGAACTCGGCCGCCATCCACACCTCGGCGGCCTCCTCCACGATCTTCTTGCCGATCGCATGGACGCCAGCGTCCAACTCCTTCACCGTGCCGGATCCGGCCGGTCGCGCCTGAGCCTTGGCGGACAACTCCGCGAACAGTTCCTCGAACGTCTTCACGTGGCCGAAGTCTACTGGGGCCAGGCGAGACGCGGTCCCGGTCCGAGCGCGGCGGACGCGGCCGCGCACCGCAGCCACCCTCGGCGCCGGATCGTCGCTAGAGCCGGACGCCGAGGAGGGCGTCGATCGCCGTCGCCATGTCGGCCACAGCACCCGTGTCGTCGGAGTCGACGGCGGCCGAGGCGGCCACCCACGCATCGACCGCCGCCAGCGCAGCCGGCGCGTCAAGGTCGTCACGGAGGGCACCCCGGATCGTCGCGATCGTTGAGCCCGCCGGGAAGCCCGCCGCGTCGGCGACGGCGCCCCGCCAAGCCAGCAGCCGCTCCTGCGCTGCCACGAGGTCCGCATCCGTGTACTCCCAGTCCGCCCGATAGTGATGGGCCAGCAACACCAGCCGGATCGCCATCGGGTCGGTTCCCGCAGCACGGAGACGGGACACCAGAACGAGGTTCCCACGGCTCTTGGACATCTTCTCGCCCTCGTACCCGACCATGCCGCCATGGGCGAACACCCGCGCGAACGGCGTCCTCGTGACCGCAGTGCCCTCCGCCGCGCTCATCTCGTGATGGGGAAAGAGCAGATCCGACCCGCCGCCCTGCACGTCGAACTCCTCCCCCAGCGTCCGCACAGCGATCGCCGAGCATTCGATGTGCCAGCCGGGACGCCCACGCCCCAGCGCGGAGTCCCAGGCGGGCTCCCCTGGGCGCTCGAGGCGCCACACCAGGCAGTCCAGCGCGTCCCGCTTGCCGGGACGGTCCGGGTCGCCGCCACGCTCGCCGAACACCGCGAGTGCCTGCTCGCGATCGAGGTGGGCCACGCCGCCGAAGGTCGGAACCTGGGAACTGGCGAAATACCAGTCGGGGTACTGAGGATCGTCCACCTGATAGACCAGCCCCGCCTCGATGAGGCGCTGCACCATCGTGACCACCCAGTCGATGGACTCCACTGCCCCCACGTAGTGCGTGGGCGGGATCACACGCAGCGCCTCCATGTCGGTTCGGAACAGGTCGATCTGCTCCGCAGCCAACTCCTCCCAGGCGACGCCCGTGGCCGCGGCGCGTTCCAGGAGCGGATCGTCCACGTCGGTGACGTTCTGGGTGTAGATCACCTCGCGTCCGGCGTCCAACCAGACTCGCTGAAGAAGGTCGAACGCGACGTAGGTATTGGCGTGCCCCAGATGCGTAGCGTCATAGGGGGTGATCCCGCACACATACATGCGCGCGGGCCCCTCGCCGCGCCCCACCTCGACCGAAACACCGGAGGCGGAGTCGTGAACCCGCGGCATCACGGGGTCCGGCGCCAGGGTCGGGATCTGCGGACGGGACCACGCCTTCATGCATTCTCCTCGCGGCTCGTGGGCGGCTCGGTGCCGCGCCCCCGACAGCCTAGTCGGGCCCGACCGGGCTACGCTGAGATGTCTGATTCGGCGAACGAGCGGAGAAGCACAGCATGTTGGAATGGTGGCAGTCGGTCATCTTGGGCATCGTGGAGGGGGTGACGGAGTTCCTTCCGATCAGCTCGACCGGGCACCTCACCGTCGCCGAGAGTCTCATGGGGCTCCCGATCAACGACAAGTCGGTGACGGCCTACACCGCCATCATCCAGATCGGCGCGATGATCGCGTCGATCGTGTACTTCTTCGCCGACATCGTCCGCATCGCCGGCGCCTGGTTCTCCGGGCTGGCCAACAAGGAGAAGCGGGGACCGGACTTCCACCTCGGGTGGGCCATCATCGCCGGGTTCCTCGTGACGGCCGTCATCGCGTTCGCGCTGAAAGACCTCATCGAAGGACCGCTGCGTTCGCTGTGGTTCGTCGTCGGCGGCCTGCTGGCGTGGAGCGTCGTCATGTTCTGTGCCGATCGGTTCGGCAAGCAGGATCGAGGCGAGCACACCATCACGTGGAAGGACGGCGCGTTGCTGGGTCTCATCCAGTGCTTCTCGCTGGTCCCGGGCGTGAGCCGCTCCGGCGCCACCATCTCCGGGGCACTGTTCCTGGGGATCGACCGGGTCACGGCGACCCGGATGAGCTTCTTCCTGGGCATCCCCACCCTGGTTGCCGCCGGCAGCTACCAGGCCATCTCCGCCGCCTCCGACATCTCCGGTCCCGGCGGAGTGGGCTGGCTGGCCACAATCATCGGCATCGTGGTCTCCTTCGCGGTGGCGTACCTCTCGATCGCGTGGCTGCTGAAGTTCGTCGCCACGAACAACTTCACCGCCTTCGTCATCTATCGCGTCGTGCTCGCCCTGATCATCGGGGGATTGCTGGTGGCCAACGTCATCTCCCCCATCTGATCGGAGGCGGTGGTGGCGATCACGGGAACCTTCAGCGACCGCAGTGTCGGATTCAGCGGTCTGACGGTCTCGCGCGCCGGGCTGGGCACGATGACCTGGGGCCGCGACACGCGCTTCGACGACGCCCGCAGTTGCGTGCGCCGGTTCGTGGACGCTGCCGGATCCCTGATCGACACCGCTCCCGCCTACGGACGCGGGGAGGCCGAGCGAATGCTGGGTCGGATGCTGCGCACCGACGTGCGTCGTGAGGACCTCGTCATCGCCACCAAGGCGGGGTTCGTCTTCCGGGAGGGAGCCCGCGTCGTCGACACCTCCCGCGCGGCCCTCCTGGACGATCTGCGCGGGTCCCTGGATCGCCTCGACACCGACTACGTAGACCTGTGGCAGGTACATGCCTGGGGTCACGCCCCCCTAGAGGAGACGCTCGCCGCACTCGACTTCGCGGTGAGTTCGGGGATGGCCCGCTACGTCGGAGTGTCGAACTTCGTGGGCTGGCAGACCGCCACGGCGGCAACCTGGCAACGTGCGGTCCCCGGCCGGGCGCCCGTGATCAGCAACCAGGTCGAATACTCGCTGCTGGCCCGCCGGGCCGAGGTCGAGGTGTTGCCCGCGCTGAGCCATTTCGACATGGGCTTCTTCCCCTGGTCTCCCTTGGGCCGGGGTGTGCTGACCGGCAAATACAGGACGGGCGTTCCGCGGGGATCCCGCGGCGCCACACCCCACTTTCACTGGTACGTGGAGCCCTACCTCGAGCCGCGCTCGCGCGCCGTCGTGGAGGCGGTCGCCAAGGCCGCAGACGGCCTCGGCATGACGCCCCTTCAGGTCGCCTACCTGTGGGTCCGGGACGCACCGGGGGTTACCGCTCCCCTGCTCGGCGTTCGGTCAGCGGCCCACCTGGAACCCTATCTGGAGGCGGAGGACATGACTCTTCCCCAGGAGATCGCCAGGGCTCTCGACGATGTCTCGGGCGGGCCGAACGAAGCCCGCGATCTTTGACGCGGCCCGCTGCACGAACGGCGTGGCGCCGCCGACGTCTCCTCGCGTGAGGGCGACCTTCCGAGGGGCTGATCCGCCTTGGGCAAGGACAAGGCCCCTGTTCTGGATCACTCCACAACAGGGGCCTTGCTCACGTGCGCGAGAGAGGACTTGAACCTCCACGCCCTTAATCGGGCACTAGCACCTCAAGCTAGCGCGTCTGCCAATTCCGCCACCCGCGCAAGGTGTCGGCCAGGTCTCCCCGGCAGCCCCGCAACTATAGCGCGCGCACGGTGCGGTGTCGAAACGAGGACCGCTCGGAGAGCATCGATGCCGTTCACGTCGTTCCCGGCGCGCCCGGCGGCAACCGGCGAGCGCTTTCCACAGTTCGTGGTTAGGGTCGGGACATGGATCCTCGCACTCCCACCGGTGTCAACTATCCCTTCGAGACGACCGACTTCCACGGAATGCCGTACCGCCGGTTCGGCGCCACCGGGCTGCAGACCTCAGCGATCGGTCTGGGCACCTGGAAGTTCGGCTACCCAGAGACCGGCGACGGCGCACGCACCGACGAGGCGACCGCCCTGGCCATCATGGATCGGGCCCACGCCCTGGGCGTCACCTTCTGGGACACGGCCAACCGGTACAACAACGGCACCGGCAACTCCGAACGCGTCATCGGACGCTGGTTCGCGGCGAACCCCGACAAACGTCGCGACATCGTCGTCGCCACCAAGGTCTACGGCGGCATGGACGGTGCCACCCCGAACCATTCCGGCCTTTCGCGCCTCCAGATCGTCGAGGGTGTCAAGGCCTCCCTCGCGAGGCTTGGGCTGCCGTGGGTGGACGTGCTGTGGTTCCACCGCTTCGACGAGGTGACCCCGGTCGAAGAGTCGCTGGAGGCCGTCGAGGACCTCGTCCGCCAGGGGCTTGTGCACTACCTGGGCGTCTCACAGTTCTCCGTCGCGAACCTCGAGGAGTACCTGGGCGCCGCCCAGAAGATCTCGCGCCGCGTGCGCGTCGCCGCCGTGCAGAACCGCTACGACCCGATCGGCGGCGAGCAGTTCCCGGGCGTGCTGGACTTCTGTGCTGCCGAAGGACTCGCCTACGTGCCCTTCTCCCCACTCGCGCAGGGCCTGCTGACCGACCGCTACCTCGATCCGGCCGCGGTCGGCGCCGGCGACCGACTCGTCGACGAGGGCCAGCAGGTCAGCGACCGGGCGCGGGCCACCGTGCGCCGAGTCGCCGCTCTCGCGCAGGCCTGGGGCCACAGCACCAGCGAGCTCACCTTGGCGCACCTGCTGTCGCTGCCCGGGATGGGCACCCAGATCCCCAGTTCCTCCACCGTCGCCCAACTGGAGTCCAACGCGTCGGCAGGACGGCTGACCTTGACCGAGGCACAGGCTGAAGAGGTGTCCGACGCGTTCGCGCACTGACCGCGTCAGCCGGGATCACCCCTGACGGCCCCGCGTGGCCGTCAGGCAGCCGGGTTGTAGGCGCACTCGTCGACCGCCTCGGCCGTCGAGGTCGAGGCGGTCGAGGGGGTGGCCGACGCGCTGGTCGAAACACGACGGGTCGTAGCCCCCTTCGTGGCGGAAGGGCTGACGCTCGCGGACTGGGTGGGAGTCGACGAGGCCGTCGCGACCGGTGTCGCATCCTGGGCCACCAACGCCGCAGCGACGTGCTGCTGAACGAGACTCCACTGCGGGCGCGTCGTGGAGAACCCGTCCACCCCGTTCTGGAACGACACCGAACGCAGCGGCGCGGTCCGAACCCGGCCCGCCAACTCGAGCAACGCCGGCAAGAGGCTATTGGGTACGTCGGTGGCGACCACGTCGCGGCCCGCCTGCGTAAGCGCCTCATAGTTGGCCAACACGGTGGTCAGGTTGACTTGGCGGCTGAGAGCCTTGATGACGCAGCGCTGCCGGCTCATCCGGTCGTAGTCATCGGTGTGGTAGCGACCCCGGGCGAACCACAGGGCGTCATATCCGTTGAGGTGCTGGTCGGGTCCCGGCGGCAGCCAGCGGTCCGGCGGGAACCCCGGATCGGAGCCACTGGGGTTCTTTCCACCCACCGGAACCGGCTTGTTGACATTGACCGTCACACCGCCCAGGGCGTCCACGATCTCGACGAACCCCTCGAGGTTCGCCATGACGTAATAGTCGATGTCCAGCCCCAAGGAAGCCCCCACGGCCATCTTCAGCATCGTCGCCCCCGGATCCTTGGAGGCCGGCAGCGTGGCCGCGGCGCCCGGGTAGTTGATGACGTTTTGGTACATCGCGCTGAGTTGCTGCTCGCCGTCAGCCTCCCCGGTCAGGTGGTAGCCATCAGGCCAGATCTTCGCCAGCCCGCTGCCTGCGGGGAAGATCAACCGTTCGGTCTGACGAGGCAGCCCGAACAAGACGGTCTCCCCGGTCTTGGTATCGATGGACGCCACCATCACCGTGTCGGTCCGGGTGCCCGTCCGGTCATCGCCGGTGTCGGCACCGAGGATCAACACGTTGAGTCGCGGCTTGTTGGCCCAGGGGTCCGAACTGTTGCCGAAGGTCGGCACGCTCGCCCCGCCGGGGTCGTCGGAGTCCTGGAACACGGCGCGCAGCAGCGTCGACGTCTCCACCAGGCTCCGGGCGCCGAAGGCCGATGGCACCGCGAGACCGAACGTCAGTGCACCTACCAGTAGCGCCCCCAGCAGGCGGTGCCACCAGCGGCTCGGCTGAGGCCTGAGGAGTACCTGAGTGGCGGTGACCGCGACCGCCCACAGCACCCCGAAGACGGCCAGCGCGATCGCCATGATGAGCAGCCAGGTGGGATTCGCCACGACCGAGAGCAACCAGCCGCGCGCGAAGAAGAAGGCGCCAGCCCCCACCAGCGCCACCCCGACGGCCACCGCGGTCAGCGTCAGCCCGAAGTTCCGCCACCGGGTGCCGGCCAGTCCCAGCCCCGGGACGACGGCGCTGACGACCGTCAAGGCACTCGCAGTGCCGAACCCGCGGCGCCGATCGGCCCGACGCCCCGGGCGTCCGACCTCACGAGGTTCCGCCACGTGTTGGGGCGTGTATTCCTGCTCGGTCATCGCATCAGTCCCGCCAGGATCCGGGCCGCCGGGCCGGTGGGCGCGGCCGTCCAGGATGTTCCGGCCCACAGCGACATGCCCTCGGGGTCGTCCTGGGTGGACGCAGCCCGACGCAGCGGAGCAGTGAGCTGATGGACCGCGGGATAGGCTGCGGGCGCCTGGTCACCGAACGCGGTCATGAATCCGTTGCGTAGCCCCCGGGCATACCGCCCGGAGAAGGCCCGCGTGAGCTCGGTGGAGGTGAACTCCGGATCGCGAAGCGCGCGACGGTACGTCGGGGACGTACCCGCCTCCTCCGCATCCAGGAGCGCGGTTCCCACCTGCACTCCCGCGACCTGGCCGCGCCATCGCCCCACCTGCTCGGGGGTGGTCAACCCACCGGTGACCACGATCGGCAGGTCGGATACTGCCCGCACGGCTTCGACGAGAGCGCCAAGATCCTGAGTGGGAGGGGCGAGGTCCGGGTCGAAGGTCGCCCGGTGCCCGCCCGCATCGGGGCCCTGAACGACGAGCAGGTCGACGCCGGACCGGCCGGCGATCACCGCCTCCGAGGCCGAGGTCACCGTGGCCCATACCCGGCATCCCGCCCGGTGCAGGCGTCCCACGACGTCGGCGCCCGGCACGCCGAACGTGAAGGACACCACGGGGACTGCTTCCTCGGCGACGACGCCGAGCTTCGCCTCGATCGCATCATCGTCATCGTGTGGCTGGGGCAGGATCACGCCGCGGCGCTCGGCCTCGGGGGCCAACAGCGTCCGGTAGGCCTGTGCCGCCGACAGATCAGCCGGGCGGCCAGGTGGCCAGAACAAGTTGACTCCGAAGGCGGATGCTCCCAGGCTCCGCACCGCGGCGATGTCGTCTCGCACCTGCGAGGCACTCAGGTAGCCACCTGCGAGGAACCCGATCGCACCCGCCCGCGCCACTGCGGCTACCAGCGACGGCGTCGAGACCCCGCCCGCCATGGGGGCGGCCACGAGCGGGCACGTGAGGTCGTCCAGCGAGAAGGCCATACTCCGAGGGTACGGGGCGGCGAGCACCCCCCGCATGCCAGACACGGGCCGGACGCCGCGGTGAGTCTGCGATCTGATACCCGATCAGACCGCGGTCGCGGGAACTCCGCGCAACCGACCGCCGCCTCACGCCCTGAACCCGCCCCCACCGGCGAAACCCTGCGACCATGGCCTCATGTCCCAGCACCTGATCGTGGGCGCGTACGCCGCCTACAGCCCGCACGCCGACAGCGGCGAGCCGACCATCCTCCACGCCCTCGCATCCCGGCCCATCGTGGGCGGCCTGGAACTGCCACAGGTGGATCACGTGGTGGCCCATCCGTCCTGGCGTCCGGGTTGGGACCACGTCATCACCGCAATCCCGGGAACAATGGGGCGCATCGCCACGGATCCGGCCTTTGGGCTGGCCTCCCCGCACAGCGCTGGACGTCACGCGGCCCTCGACTTCGCCGCTCAGGCACGCCAGGACATCGCGGCGCTCCGCGAGCAGGGCCACCGCGTCCAGGCCGTGGAGTTCCACAGCGGCCCCAGCAACACCGCCGACGCGGACGCCATGGCTGCCTCGATGGCCACCATCAGCGGATGGGACTGGGGCGAGGACCTCGTCTTCCTCCTGGAGCACTGTGACGCCACCACCCCCGATCACCAGGGCGAGAAGGCGTTCCTGCAGTTCGAGGAGGAGCTCGCCTTGGTGGATGCCGCGGCCGATCCCCGCTGGCGGATCGGCATCAACTGGGGTCGCAGCGCTCTCGAGGGGCGCAACGCATCGCTGCCGCTGAGCCACATCCAGGCCGCCTCCGACGCGGGGCTGCTCGGGGCGGTGTTCTTCTCCGGCGCCTCGGGCACCGACAGCGACTTCGGGGTCTGGCTCGACCGCCATCTTCCTCCCGCCGGGCTGCCGTTCTCACCTCCCGGCACCCTGCTCGGCGCCCAGGAGATCAGCGCGGCGCTCGACGCGGCGGGGGACGACGTCATCCTCGGCCTGAAGTTCGGGTTGCGTCCCGACAGCCTCCCGGCCGATGAGCGGGCCGCGCGACTCGGGGCGATCATCGACTTGTTCGCCGCACTGCTCCCGGACCGGGTCTGACCGCAACGCGACGAGGTCCGTTCCCCACGAGTGGGGAACGGACCTCGTCGCCGTGTTCAGTTCGCGGAACCCCGCTGCAGGGCAAGCGCCGCCGCAGCGCGCACCCCGTCCTCAACGATCCGCTCGGCGTACTCCACGACACGGTCTCGGAAAGGCTGCTGGGCCACCAGGTCGTCGGGGAAGACACCGGCATCCAGGATCGCCTCCACGTGCTCACGCACCGTGGTCGCGTCCTGCGTGGCCGCCTTGAGCTGAGCGGCCTTCGGCTCGATCATCGCATCGGCGATGGCTCCGGGCTCGAATCCGCGCGGCGGGACGCAGCAGCAGATCCAAGCGCTGACGGTGAGCGCGAGTTGCTCCGGCATCCGGTCGTGGGCCAGGGCGGTGAGCGCGGGGATCGGGACGCGTTGCAGGAGCTTCGTCGATCCGTCCGAGCCGACGCGTGAGGTCTTGTCGCCCAAGACCGTGTTGCTCCAGCGGCGGAACAGGCTGTCGATGTATTCCTGCGGATCGAAGTCGGCGGGCAGGTCGATGCTCGGGAGGTAGTCCACCTCGAGTGCTTGCCGCGTGGCGTCCGCGATGAACTGCTGGGCGCGGGAATCGGGGATCGTCGGCTGGCGATCCAAGCCGCCCAGGTAGGCGATGAGTGAGTGCCCGCCATTCAGCAGGCGAAGCTTGACGAGTTCATACTTCTCGACCTCGTCGGAGAAGATGGCGCCGGCTGCCTCCCACTTCGGTCGCCCGGCCGCGAACTTGTCCTCGATGACCCACATCGTGAACAACTCGGCGGGGACGGGGGCTTCGTCGTGCAGTCCCAGGGCCTCCTCCACCTCGCTGGTGGTGCCGTCGGTGGGGGCGGGGACGATCCGGTCCACCATTGCGTTCGGGAAGGTGACGCTGCCCTCCAGCCAGGCGAGGAACTCGGGGCTGGAGCCAGCGGCCTGGGCGAACTGCACCACGGCCGCGCGGGTGGTGTTCCCCGCGGACAGCAGGTTGTCGCACGACAGCACGGTGATCGGGGCGGCGTTCGCGGTGAAGCGGGCGGTCAGCCCTGCGACGATCTGGCCCAGCGGCGTGGTGGGGGCCGCGCCCGGCACCAGATCGGCGGCGATATCCGGCGAGGACACGTCGAGCGTGCCGGTACGGCCGTCCAGGTGGTAGCCGTTCTCGGAGATCGTCAGCGTGATGATCTTGTGTGCAGGATCGACGATGGCCTCAATGATGGCCGGGCCGTCCTCCGCGGCCACGAGGAAGCGTCGGTGGACGTCCACGACGTCGACGCGCTCAGCCTCCGGGTCAAGGGTGACGACGCTGTAGAGGCCGTCTTGGGCCTCGAGCGCGGAGGTGACCTTGCGGGAGCGGTTGGCGATGCCGACGATGCCCCAGTCCCCGGGTTCCGCAGCCATGGCCAGCGCGGTGTTCACCGCCGCGTGTGCCCGGTGGAAGTTCCCGAGGCCGAAGTGAATGATGCCGGTGCGCTCCGGCGCCGAGGCTCCGAGGATCGTCTCCGGGTTCACGTTGAGGCGATTGAGTTGCTGCGTCATGCTCGTTGATCACCAATCCGTTCCAGTGCCACTGAGGTGGCGTGTGACAGGGAGTATTGCGGTCGGCGGGAGCGCTCGTGACGACCACGTCGGGACGCGAGCCCTCCCCACCCCAGCCAGGCGTCACGTCGTCGCGAGTCAGACTGGTGGTTGTCTCAAACTAACACCGCCTCGCCCGTGACCGGGGGTGTTGCCCGGGTTGCCCCATCCCCCACGCCCGAGAGCCACCGGCGGCAACCGCGCGCCCCGCGGGCGTCCCGGCACTACATTCATCGGGTGCCCGACCTGATCGCGACCTACGGCTGGCCCCTCCTAGTGGCGATGGCGGTGGCCGCCCTCATCATCGGATTCTCGAAGACTTCCTTCGGGGGGATCGCCGCGATCTCGGTGGCGGTGTTCGCCCTGGGGATGCCAGCCAAGGAGTCCACCGCGACCGTGTTGCTGCTCTTGCTGGTGGGTGACCTGGTGGCAGTCAGTCGCTACCGCACCGTGTCATGGTCGTTGCTCCTTCGCCTGGTGCCCAGCGTCCTGCCGGGACTCGTGGTGGGTGCCGCCTTCATGAATGTCGTGGATGACGTCACCATGCGCCGCACGATCGGCGGGCTGCTCCTCGTGATGGTGCTGCTGCAGCTGTGGCAGCGTCGCCCACGCCAGAGCGCGGCGGCACAGTCCCCCGCCGCGCCCGAGTCCGGGGAGGGGCCAGCCCCCATCGCCGCTCCCCAGTGGGGTCGCGCCGTGGCCACCGGGGCCGCGGCCGGGTTCGCAACCATGACCGCCAACGCGGCCGGACCGGTCATGGCGTTGTACTTCCTCGCCGCCCGCGTCGACAAGGCTCGTTTCATCGGCACGAACGCCTGGTTCTTCTTCCTGATCAACCTCTCCAAGACCCCGTTCACCACCGGGCTGGGCCTCTACAGCCCGGTGAACCTGTTCCTCGTCGCCACGTTGATCCCCGCAGTACTGCTTGGCACGGTCGCCGGGGTCTGGGTGATCGGCAAAGTGACCCAGCGGCAGTTTGAGATCGTCACTATCGCCGCCTCGGCCATCGCCTCGGCCGTGCTGCTGGTGCGCTGAGCCGCTGCACCGCGTGGGCTGCTTCGCGTCCAGCCCAGCGCACCATCGGGCGGGCGCATCCCGGCGACTCATCGGTCTGGCTCCTGCATCGGGGGAGAGTCAGCTTCGGGGATCGGCCCGTCGGTGGTGGCCCCCAACCCCCAACGGCCATCCGGGAGCGACCGTGCCCAGCCCGCCTCGCCCAACCCGACGAGGGCGGCCATGACATCGGGCAACGCAACCCCCGCACGCAAGGCTATGTCTCCAGCGTCTCGACCACCGCGCAGCGGCAACGCCTCGAAGACCGCGCGTGCCAGCGGGCTGAGCCCATCCAGCCGCCGTCCGCACTGTTCCCGTTCGGGCAGAACCTCCCCGACGGGACGCAACATCTCGAGTACATCGTGCACGCTCGTCACGAGAACGGCTTCGCCGTCCCGGATGAGTCGGTGGGGCGTCACCGATGTGGCACTGGTGACCGGCCCCGGGACCGCCATCACAACCCGGCCGCACGAGGTGGCCCAACTGGCCGTGTTCCGAGCTCCGCTGCGCAGCGACGCCTCCACGACAACGGTGCCGCTCGTCAGGGCCGCGATGAGCCTATTGCGCACCAGGAAGCGGCGTCGCGTGGGGTGCTCCCCAACCGGAACCTCCGACACCACGCACCCGGACTCGGTCAGGGACTCCAACAACCTGCTGTGTGCCCGCGGATAGGCCTCGTCGACGCCTCCGGCCAGGATGGCGATGCTGCGACCTTCGGCGCCGAGCGCACCACGATGGGCTGCGGCGTCGATCCCGTAGGCGGCCCCCGAGACCACGGTGTAGCGCAACTCGGCCAGGCCTGAGGCCAGCTCCGCAGCCACCCGCTCCCCATACGAGCTCGCCGCTCGCGAGCCGACGATCGCAACCGCAGCCTGCGTCGCCTCCTCCAGCCGGCCGGCACCGCGGACCCACAAGCCGACGGGAGCACCGCCCCAGTCGCGCACCGGCGCCGCGGCCGCCAAGTCGCCCACCCGCGGCGGCCACTCGGCATCTCCGGGAACGATGAAGCGGGCGTCTGCGTGGGCGGTACGCTCGGCGACCTCGTCCAGATTCAGCACAGCAGCTCGATCCCGCCAAGGCCCGGGCGGGCCGGCCTCGCACAGGCGAGCCCAGATCTCCTCGGCCGTGAACCTCGTCAACAGCTCGGCCAGCCTCAGATCCCCCGGCTCGACCACGCAGCTCAACCCGAGCCTGGCGGTGCGCTCCTGCGGTGCGGCGTTCACGGTCTCACCTCGCCGCGGCGCAGCGCGATCGCTGCACGGATGTGATCGACCCTTGGGCGTTCGGCACCGCTCAGGTCCGCGATCGTCCAGGCCAACCGCACGACCTTGTCCAGGCCGCGCAGGCTCAGGAGTCCCCGTGCCATCGTCGCCTCCAACACATCGATGCCCTCGGGGCGCGGGAGGGTGGTCCGCAGCACGGCGCCGGGCACCTCGGCGTTGGTGCGGAAGCCAAGCGGGGAGAGCCGGGTGAGTTGCCTGTGCCGGGCTTCCGCCACCCGACGTGCCACCGCGACACTGGGCTCCCCCGTCGGACCGGCGGCGCGCAGATACGACTTCGTCATGGGCCGCAGAGGTTGCACGATGTCGATCCGGTCCAGGATGGGCCCCGACAGCCGCGCTGCGTAGCGCCGCACCGCCATCGGCGTGCACTCACACTGGCCCGTCGCCTCGCCCGCACGCCCGCACGGGCACGGGTTGGCCGCGAGAACGAGCTGGAACCGGGCCGGGTACCGCGTGAGGGCGAGCGATCGTGCCAACTCGACGCGCCCCGATTCCAGCGGGGTCCGCAGCGCATCGAGCGCTCGCGGGCTGAACTCAGGCGCCTCATCCAGGAACAGCACGCCTCGATGGGCCAACGAGATCGCTCCCGGTTGGGCGATCCGCGCTCCCCCACCCACCATGGCCGCCACGGAGGCGGAGTGATGGGGCGACGAGAAGGGGGCGTGACGAGACAGCCGGGCACCGAGGGCAAGGCCGGACACCGAGCGGATGGCGGCCACCTCCAGCGCCTCGGAGATGGTCAACTCCGGGAGAATGCCGGGCAGTCGTTCCGCGAGCAGCGTCTTCCCCACCCCGGGCGGGCCAGTCAAGAACAGGTGGTGCCGCCCGGCGGCCGCGACCTCGACCGCCCAGCGGGCTTCGAGTTGCCCGGCCACATCGGCGAGATCCAGCCGGTGCTCTCGGATCGGCTCGTCCACGCAGGGCGGGACCGCCGGGACCTTTCCGTCGCGTGCCCAGGCCGCGAACTCGGCCAGGCTCCCCACCCCGATCACATCGATGCCTTCGACCAGGCAGGCCTCCGCCACTTGAGCGGCGGGCACGACTGCCCGCGCAAACCCAGCCTGGGCGGCCGCCAGAACCGCCGGGAGGACGCCCCGCACTGGGCGGACGCGGGCGTTCAACCCCAGTTCACCCAGCAGGACGCACTCGGCGAGCCGCTCCACGGGAACCGCCTGCGCAGCGGCAAGCACGGCACCCGCGATGGCCAGGTCGTAGTGGGTTCCGGCCTTCGGCAACGAGGCCGGGCTGAGATTGATGGTGACGAGTTGATCGGGCCAGGTGAACCCTGCCTGCGTCAGTGCCGCCCGGCACCGGTCGCGGGCTTCGTGCAGGGCCGCGTCGGGCAGCCCGACGATCACGGTGCGCGGCAGACCACCGCCCACCACCGTCTCCACGTCCACCACCGTGGCCTCCATGCCCACCAGCCCGACGCTGTGGGCGAGCCCGAGCTTCATCGGGCGATGCCCCGCTCGTGCGTCACGCTGGCCGTGCCATCCGGATGCCAGAGCACCCCTACCGCGTCGATCCGCAGGGTGTGAATGGGAGCTGCCTGCTCGCGGGCCCACGCCGCCGTCAATCGCCGCAGCCGCCGCGCCTTCTCCTGTGTGATGGCCTCCAGCGGGGTTCCGTACCCGCGGCCAGTTCGGGACTTCACCTCGCACACCACCACCGTGCCGTCGGGCTCGCGGCAGATCAGGTCCAGTTCGCCGTCACGGCAGCGCCAGTTGCGCGCCACCACCGACCACCCGAAACGCATGAGATAGCGGGCGGCCAACTCCTCGCCCCGTGCCCCGATGCCTCGTCGTTCATCCACGCCCGCAGGTTGGGCGTCGCCCCCCTCTGTGCGTCAGCGCCCGCTCCGGCTGTGGACACGGTGCCCGCCATGAATCATGGCTGTGGATCGTGACGCGAACGCTTACAAGCTGTCGGGAACCTGCAGTTCGGAATGCGTGATCTCCTCGATCGACACATCACGGAAGGTCAGCACCTTCGCCGACTTCACGAAGCGGGCCGGGCGATACATGTCCCACACCCAGGCGTCTCCCATGGACACCTCGTAGTACACGTCACCGCCTTCGGTGCGCACTTTGAGATCGACCGCGTTGCACAAGTAGAACCGACGCTCGGTCTCGACCGCGTACGTAAAGATGCCCACGACGTCCTTGTACTCGCGGTACAGCTGCAGTTCCAGCTCGGACTCGTATTGTTCAAGATCGTCGGTGCTCATGACCGCTCCAGCTTAGTGGTTCGGGCAACGTTGTCCCAGGCCTTGCGGTGAATGGGGCAGGGGCCTTGGGAGTCCAGCTCCGATTGGTGCAGCGCCGTGCAATATCCCTTGTGAACTGCAAATTGATAGGAGGGGAACTCGGCCCCGTACTGAATCATGATGCGATCCCGCGTCACCTTGGCGATCACCGAGGCCGCCGCAACGGACGCCGTGACCGCGTCACCCTTCCACATGGCCAGCGACGGTGCGCCGAGCCCGTCGACGGGAAACCCGTCGGTCAGCACGAAGTCCGGCCTGGTCTCAAGCCGTGCCACCGCCCGTCGCAACGACTCGAGATCGGCCACATGCATGCCCAGGGCGTCGCACTCATCCGGCTCGACGCGGACGACCGACCACGCGACGGCCTTGGCCACGATCTCCGGATAGAGCCGATCACGTCGGGCGGGAGTGAGCTTCTTGGAGTCGGCCAGTCCTTCGATCGGACGAGGCGGCAGGATGACGGCGGCGGCCACGAGCGGACCCGCGCAGGCCCCCCGACCCGCCTCGTCCACACCCGCCACGAGGCCGAAGCCAGCGCGCCCCAAGGCACGCTCATACCCGTACAGGCCAGCGTCGCGGCGCACCACGAAGCTCATCAGCAGGGCGGCAATTCTCCGGTGACGACCGGCTGTGCGGGGGCGGCCGACGAGGGCGCGGGGACGCCCTCAAAGACACCGGGGGTCGAGAACGTCCGCCATCGCTCGAAGGGGAACACCGTGACGGCGGCGGCACCGACGACCGAGTCGGTGGACGGAAAACCGCCCAAGTTCCGCACTCCCAAGGCGTCCTCGGACAGGTGGCATCGGGAGTCAGCCGACGCCTCCCGATGATCGCCCATCACGAAGATGCGGCCCGCCGGGACGACCACATCGAAGGAGTACAGGGAGGGAGCATTCTGGACGCCGGACTCGTCGGTGTAGAGGTAGCCCGTCTCATCCAGGGCATACCCGTTCACCGTGATCCGACCGTCGACATCGCAGCAGATGACCCGGTCGCCCGCTGTTCCCAGGACCCGCTTGATCAGGTGGCTCGCCGACGGGTCGGGCATGAGCCCCAGGAACACCAGCGCGTCCTGCCAGGGCTCCAGGCTGAACCGGTCCGGATTGCCGAGCCACTCGAGATCGTCGCGGAACACGACAACGTCGCCGCGCTGGAAGGCACTCACCTTCTGCACGGCGACGCGGTCATTGATGTTGAGCGTGGACTCCATCGAGCCCGAGGGGATGAGGAAAACCTGAACGAGGAACAGCCGCAACAACGTTGAGGCGATCAACGCCCCGACCACGACGATTGCGGTTTCCTTCAGGAAACCACCCAGTCCGCCGTTTCGCTCCTCGTCCACGCGATCCTCTTCCGGCGCGCTCAGCGGTCGCGCTTCTCCTTGATCTTGGCGGCCTTGCCGTGCAGGCCACGCAGGTAGTACAGCTTGGCGCGCCGCACGTCGCCGCGACGCTCGACCTCGACCTTGTCGATGATCGGGGAGTGCAGCGGGAAGGTGCGCTCCACGCCGGTGCCGAAGGACACCTTGCGGACGGTGAACGCCTCACCGACGCCACGGCCGGTGCGGGCGATGACGACGCCAGCGAAAACCTGGATACGGGAGCGGCTGCCCTCGACCACCTTCACGTGGACCTTCACCGAATCGCCGGGGCGGAAGTCGGGCAGGTCGTCGCGGAGCTGGGAGGCGGTGATCTCCGCCACAAGCTTGTTCATGTGATTCGTCCTCGCCGGTGCCACAGGTCACCTCGTGTTGATGAATGTCTCTGTGGTGCCGCGCCGACCCCCTGTGGCAGGAGCGCGTGCACAACCTGCATAAGTCTGCCACACCGGCTTCGGGTTGGCGAACCAGGTCGCGGCATCCGCCGGTCCGGACGCGGTGCATGCTGCGGGGACGCCGACGGCGCCGCCCCCGAGGGGACGACGCCGCGTGCAGAGCCGAACTGACGGCTATCAGCGCTTGAACAGCGACTTCATCAGATCGCGGTTGAGTTGGCTGATGGTGTCGAGCGGGATCTGCTTGGGGCAGACCGCCGCGCACTCACCAATGTTGGTGCAGCCGCCGAAGCCCTCGTCGTCGTGCTGGGCGACCATCGTCCGTACCCGCGTGTACCGCTCGGGCTGACCCTGCGGCAGCATCGCGAGGTGGGTGATCTTCGCCGACGTGAACAGCATGCCCGACCCGTTGGGGCAGGCCGCCACACAAGCGCCACAGCCGATGCAGGTGGCCGCGTCGAACGCCCGATCGGCCTCCAGCTTCGGGGCCGGCACCGAGTGCGCCTCCGGCGCGGATCCGGCGTTGACGCTGATGAAGCCGCCGGCCTGGATGATCCGATCGAAAGCGGTCCGGTCCACGACCAGGTCCTTGATGACGGGGAAGGCCCCCGCGCGCCACGGCTCCACGTCGATCGTCGCCTCATCGGCGAAGGACCGCATGTGCAGCTGGCACGTGGTCGTCGGGACCGGGGAAGCAGAGCGACCGTGGGCGGCACCGTTGATGACGACGCCACACATGCCACAGATGCCCTCACGGCAGTCGTGGTCGAAGGCCACCGGCTCCTCGCCCTTGACGGTGAGATCCTCGTTGAGGAGGTCGAGCATTTCGAGGAACGACATGTCTTCGGAGACACCCTCAACCCGGTACGACACCATCTTGCCCGGGGTTTGGGCGTTCGGCTGCCGCCAGACTCGCAGGTTGATGTTCACTTGTAGCTCCTCTGCTTCAGCTCGATGAACTCATAGTCGAGCGGTTCCTTGTGCAGGACCGGCTTGTTGCCCTCGCCGCCGAACTCCCACGCCGCGACGTAGAGGTACTGGTCATCGTGACGCAGCGCCTCGCCCTCCTCGGTCTGCGACTCGGCCCGGAAGTGACCGCCGCAGGACTCGCGGCGGTGCAGCGCGTCCACGCACATGAGCTCAGCCAGCTCGAAGAAGTCCGCCACCCGACCCGCACGCTCGAGGGTCTGGTTGAAGTCCTCGTTCTCGCCGGTGACCTTGACGTTGGACCAGAACTCCTCACGGAGCTCCTGGATGCGGCCGATGGCGTACGTCAGGCCGTCCTCGGTGCGCTCCATGCCGCAGTACTCCCACATGATGTTGCCCAGCTCCTTGTGGAAGCTGTCCACGGTGCGGGAGCCATCGATGGAGAGCAGGCGGTTGACCCGGTCCTTCACCTCGGTGACGGCCTCGACGACCGCCGGATCGTCGGCTCCCAGCGGCGCGAACGGCGCACCGGCGAGGTAGTCGTTGATCGTGTTCGGCAGAACGAAGTAGCCATCAGCCAGGCCCTGCATCAGGGCCGAGGCACCCAGGCGGTTCGCGCCGTGATCGGAGAAGTTCGCCTCACCGGTGACGTACAACCCCGTCAGGTTGCTCTGGAGGTCGTAGTCGACCCACAGCCCGCCCATCGTGTAGTGGACGGCCGGGTAGATCCGCATCGGGGTCTCGTACGGGTTCTCGCCGGTGATCTGGGCGTACATGTCGAAGAGGTTGCCGTACTTCTTCTCCACGGCGTCGCGGCCGAGCCGCCCGATCGCGGAGGCGAAGTCGAGGTACACGCCACGACGACGAGACACGGTCTCACCGGTGCGGTGATTGACCTCCTCGACGGCCGGGCCGACGCCACGACCCTCATCACACATGTTCTTCGCCTGACGCGAAGCGATGTCGCGCGGCACCAGGTTGCCGAACGCCGGGTAGATCCGCTCCAGGTAGTAGTCGCGGTCCTCCTCGGCGATCTGGCGGGGATCCTTGGTGCAGTCCTCGGCCTTCTTGGGCACCCAGATGCGGCCGTCGTTACGCAGCGACTCCGACATCAGGGTCAGCTTGGACTGGGTGTCGCCGTGGACGGGGATGCAGGTCGGGTGGATCTGCGTGAAGCACGGGTTGCCGAAGTAGGCGCCCTTGCGGTGCGCACGCCAGGCGGCGGTCACGTTGCAGCCCATCGCGTTCGTGGAGAGGAAGAACACGTTGCCATAGCCGCCGGTGGCCAACACGACCGCGTCGGCGGTGTAGGCCTCGATCGCGCCGGTCACCATGTTGCGGGTGACGATGCCGCGAGCGCGCCCCTCCGACATGATGATCTCCATCATCTCGTGGCGGGTGTACATGCTCACCGTGCCTGCGGCCACCTGGCGCTCGAGGCTCTGGTAGGCGCCGATCAGCAACTGCTGGCCCGTCTGCCCACGTGCGTAGAAGGTGCGCTGCACCTGCACGCCGCCGAAGGAGCGGTTGTCGAGCAGGCCGCCGTACTCGCGGGCGAAGGGGACGCCCTGGGCGACGCACTGGTCGATGATGTTGGCGCTGACTTCGGCCAGCCGGTACACGTTGGTCTCGCGGGCGCGGTAGTCGCCGCCCTTGACGGTGTCGTAGAACAGCCGCATCGTCGAGTCGTTGTCGTTGCGGTAGTTCTTGGCAGCGTTGATGCCGCCCTGAGCGGCGATCGAGTGCGCGCGACGCGGGCTGTCTTGGTAGCAGAAGTTCAAGACGTTGTAGCCCGCCTCACCCAGCGTCGCGGCGGCGGCGCCACCGGCCAAGCCCGTGCCGACCACAATGATCGACATCTTGCGGCGGTTGGCCGGGTTGACCAGCTTGGCCTCGAACTTGCGCTGGGACCACTTGCGCTCGATGGGACCCGCAGGAGCCTTGGAGTCGCGGATATCCGCGCCCACTTCGAAGAAATCAGTATTGGTCGACATCAGTTAATCCACCCCAAGAGAACGGCCACCGGCATGATCATGAATCCGACGAACAGCACCACTGCGATGACCCAGGCGAGACCGTCCAGGAACCGCTTGGCCGCCGGAGAGGTGTTCGCGCCCAGCGTCGTCAGCGCGCTCCAGACGCCGTGGCGCACGTGCATGCACACCGCAACGATCCACACCGCGTAGGCCAGCACCAGCCACCACTGCTGGAAGCTCAGGACCACCATCTCGTAAGGGGAGATGCCCGGGGTGAAGCCGGGAGTCACCACCTGGACGGTGAACTGCAGCAGGTGGAAGACCAGGAAGCCGACGATGATGACGCCGCCCCACCGCATCGTGCGGGCTGCGTAGGTCTGCTGAATACGGTCGGTGGTCACGTACTTCGTGCTGCGCGCACCGTGGGCGCGAAGGGTCAGGACGGCCGCCGCATAGATGTGCGCGACGATGCACGCCAGCAGAGCGAAGCGGAAGATCCAGATGAACCAGCCCTGGGGAAGCAGGGGGTAGAGCAGGTCGGTCTTGAGCCAGTGCGCGTAGTGATCGAAGGCCTCGGCGCCCAGGAACGCCTTGAGGTTTCCGTACATGTGCATGAGCAGGAAGCCGATCATGACCAGGCCGGTGATGGCCATGAGGGCCTTCAGCGCCACTGTCGACCGGACCGCTCGCTGTCGAGGAGTCAGTGTTGTTGTCGCCACGGGCCCCACTCTAGACAACTTGCACCCCCGGCGTTGCCTTGCGGGGACGTTTCGCAGATACCGGGACGAAAACGTCCATCTGCGTCCGGCTAGCCTATTTACGCATTGTACAAGTGACGTAAATCACATGTTGTCGGGGCCCAACAGGTCGGGCCTGACCGCCGCCGTGCGCTCGCGCGCGCGGTCCTGGCGCCAGGCCTGGACACGGCCATGATGGCCTGACAGCAGGACGTCGGGAACCTCCCAGCCACGCCAGGAAACGGGTTTGGTGTAGGTCGGATACTCCAGCAACCCCGAACCCACCGCGTGCGATTCCTCGACCAGACTCTCCGGGTTGCCGACCACCCCGGGCACCAGCCGGACGATCGCCTCCATCATGGCCAAGACGGCGACCTCGCCCCCATTCAGCACGTAGTCGCCGATGCTGACCTCACGGACCGGCATCCGGGTCGCCGCGTACTGCGCGACCCTGGCGTCGATGCCTTCGTAGCGGCCGCACGCGAACAGCAGATGGGGGGCTGCGGCCCACTCGTGGGCCAACTCCTGGCTGAACGGCTCACCCGCGGGCGTGGGGATGATCAGTGTGGGCGTGGACCAGGCCCGCCCCAGCAGATCGTCGAGCGCCTCACCCCACGGCTCCGGTTTCATCACCATGCCGGCGCCGCCGCCGTAGGGGGTGTCGTCGACGGTGTGGTGTCGGTCGTGCGTCCAGGAGCGCAGGTCGTGCACCTGCCAGTCGACCACCCCGGCACGCCGGGCCTTGCCGAGTAAGGAAAGCTCCAACGGGGCGAAATAGTCGGGAAAGATCGTGACGATGTCGGCGTACATCAGCCCCGCCCCTGCACCTGGGGCTCCGACCCTGGCTCCTCGGGATCGGACAGCAGTCCGCCCACATCGGCCACGTGCACGACCCCGGCCTCCAGATCGACCACAGGGACCAGGGCGCTCACGAACGGGACCAGCCGCTCGCCCACGGGCGTGCGCACGGCCAGCAGGTCCTGGGCCGGAAGATGGCGCACGTCGGCGATGGTCCCCACGCGCTCCCCCGCGGCATCCACCACCGCCAGCCCGACGAGTTGCCGGTCGTAGTAGGCGTCCTCCTCTTGCGGGACGGCGTCGGCCGGGACGCGCGCCCACAAGTCGGTTCCCCGCAGCGCCTCGGCGGCCGTCCGGTCCGCCGCACCGGCCAACCGGATCAGGAGTGTCCCCGAGTGCCAGCGCACCGAAGCCAGTTCACGTTCGCGGCCATCGATCAGCACGGAGCCACCGGCGACGTAGCGCAGGTCCGGCTCGTCGGTGCGGACCCGGACGCTCACCTCCCCGCGCAGTCCGTGCGCGCGACCGATCGTCCCGATGAGGACGTCCTCGAATCCGTCCATTGCCTGCCTTCTGCTGAGCGTGTCGTGGGTGATGACGCCACACGGTCCCCGACCCCACGAGGCGTACCTCGCGTGATCGGGGACCGTTGACGTCGTGAAATCAGTGCCGACGCGGGCGCCGGTCCACGTCGACGAAATCGACGCGCACTTGCTCGCGCCCGGACAGCGCGCCGACCACGGTGCGCAGCGCGCCCGCGGTGCGCCCCTGACGCCCGATGACCTTGCCGATGTCGTCAGGGTTCACGCGCACCTCGAGGGTACGCACCCGGCGACGTTCGAGGTCGGCCACCGACACGTCGTCGGGGTTGGTCACCAACCCGCGCACGAGGTGTTCCAGCGCATCCGCCAGCACGATCAGGCCTCTTCGGCCGCGGCCTCGACGACAGCCTCGGCCTCCTCGGCCGCTTCGGTCTCGGCCTCGGCAGTCTTGGCCTTCCGCGAGGTGATCGCACCGGAGGCAGGCTCGTTGTCAGCCTCGGCCAGCGCCTTGTTGAAGGCGGCGAGCTTGTCTGCCTTCTCCGGCTGGGGCTTGATCCCCGAGGGCTCGTTGGTGCCCTTGAACTTCTGCCAGTCTCCCGAGAGGATGAGCAGCTTGACGACGGTCTCGCTCGGCTGCGCGCCGACGCCGAGCCAGTACTGCGCACGCTCGGACTTGACCTGGATCACCGACGGGTCAGACTTCGGCTGGTAAATGCCGATCTCCTCGATCGCGCGACCATCGCGCTTGGTGCGGGAGTCCATGACGACGATGCGGTACTGCGCGTTGCGGATCTTGCCCATCCGCTTGAGACGAATCTTGACGGCCACGTGTGTGGTTCTCCTGTAGGAACGTGCCCACGCTGTGTGGGCTGACGGG
>RRZT012231214.1_pt1 | contig 26064 bp, 24 predicted proteins | sample 2165551 | NCBI WGS metagenome assembly RRZT01 (sample SAMN10456910, study PRJNA506462) | wastewater metagenome | biome: wastewater; feature: sludge; material: wastewater sludge; isolation source: wastewater sludge with Escherichia coli K12::gfp cells carrying plasmid... | place: USA: Moscow, Idaho... | reverse complement strand
TGGAAGTGGAGGATAAACACTTTAAACCCACCGAACTCGGTGTCACAGTTACCCATTTGATGAAGGAGTATTTTAGCGATGTGGTTAATATTTCGTTTACCGCTGAAATGGAAGACCGTCTTGACTCCGTTTCTGAGGGTGAAACAGACTGGATTGAACTACTGAAAAATTTTTATCAAGGCTTCGAAAAAGAGCTGAACAATGCTCAGGAAAAGGCTGAATCAGTAACCATTGCCGACCCTGAATCCGATGTTGATTGTGAATTGTGCGGTCGCCGGATGGTCATCAAAAAAGGCAAATTCGGACGGTTTCTGGCTTGCCCGGGCTTTCCGGAATGCAAAAATACCAAACCATTTTTTGAAAAAACCGGTGGCATCTGTTCCCTGTGTGGCGGCGATATCGTCAAACGCACCTCTAAAACGGGGCGAACCTTTTATTCGTGCAACAATTATCCCGACTGCGACTATATGAACTGGGACTTACCGATTCCTGAAAAATGCCCAGTCTGCGGATCAACACTGTTTCAAAAAGGTCTGGGCAAACGAAAATCAATCTATTGCGATAAAAAAGACTGCGGCTATAAAGCACCAACGGCAGAATAAATAATAGTACAAGTGATTAGAAAGCGAGAAAAAATTATGTTTCATGCAACAACCATCGTAGGAATACGTCATAACGGTCAGGTCGCCATTGCCGGAGATGGGCAGGTAACCATGGGCGAGAAAACGATCATGAAAAATAAGGCCACAAAAATCAGAAGAATTTATCATGATAAAATTTTAGTGGGTTTTGCCGGATCGGTTGCTGATGCCTTTACTCTCTGCGAGAAGTTCGAGCACAAGGTCGAACAGTATAATGGCAATTTAAAACGATCCGCGGTAGAACTGGCCAAAGAATGGCGGTCCGATAAGATCCTCAGAAAGCTTGAAGCCCTGCTGATCGTCATGGATGCATCGGAAACACTGGTCTTGTCGGGAAATGGCGAAGTCATCGAGCCGGATGATGATGTGGCCGCGATCGGCTCCGGTGGATCTTATGCCCTGGCGGCAGCCCGGGCGCTAAAAAGCCACTCCAGCCTCAGTGCCGAAGAAATGGTCTTTGAATCGTTAAAAATCGCCTCAGAAATATGCGTCTTTACAAACAATAATATTTCTGTTGAAGTATTATAGAAACGGAAGAATGGTTATGAAAGAATTAACACCAAAAAAAATCGTTACGGAATTAAATCGTTATATTATTGGTCAGGAGTCGGCCAAGAAAGCTGTCGCCGTTGCGATCAGAAACCGCTATCGGCGCGCGCTGTTGCCGGCTGATTTGATTGACGAGTTTACGCCTAAAAACATCATCCTGATTGGACCAACCGGGGTCGGTAAAACAGAAATTGCCAGAAGAATGGCTAAACTGGTAAGAGCCCCGTTTATCAAGGTCGAGGCCACAAAATTCACCGAAGTCGGTTATGTTGGCCGCGATGTCGAGTCGATGGTTCGGGACCTGGTCAACACGGCGATCCGAAATGTTCAGCAGGAAAAAATGAAAGAAGTTTATGCGGAAGCCGAAACGAATGCCAATAAAATTATTCTGGATACCTTAGTTCCTACAAAGAAAGTGAAAGAAACCTTAAAAATGCCCTTTGATATTTTCTTGAAACCTTCTCCTCCCACTACACCGAACCAATATGAATTGGAAGGGGATGCCGAAAAGGAAAAAACAAAAAAAGAAAAGCGCGAAGCCCTGTCAAAAGAATTGGCCGCCGGCTTACTGGAAGACACCGTTATCGATATTGAAGTCGATGATGATGGCTCAAAAACCATTGGTGTGATGCAGGGCATGAATAATGACAGCATGTCCATTAATATGAACGATATCTTGGGTGATTTTCTGCCGCAAAAGAAAAAGAAGAAGAGTGTGAAAATTTCCGAGGCTAGAAAAATTCTAATTAATCAGGAGGCCCAAAAACTGATTGATATCGACCAGGTCAATGAATTGGGCATCAAAGATGCCGAGCAAAATGGTATCATCTTCATTGATGAGATTGACAAAATAATTGGCAATGGCAACAACCATGGACCAGATGTTTCCAGGGAAGGGGTCCAGCGGGATATTTTACCAATCGTCGAAGGCAGTACCGTTAATACTAAATATGGTCCGATCAAAACTGATTTTATTTTATTTATTGGCGCCGGAGCCTTTCATGTATCCAAAATTTCGGACATGATTCCGGAACTGCAGGGCCGTTTTCCGATCAGTGTTCATTTAGACAGCTTAACCGAGGAAGACTTTATTCAGATTTTGACCCATACGGAAAATTCGGTGATCAAACAATATCAGGAGCTGATCCGAACCGAGGATGTCAATCTCATTTTTACAGAAGAAGCGATAAAGTACATTGCTAAAATTGCCTATCTCCAGAATGAAGAAGATGAAAATATAGGCGCCCGACGGCTGCACACGGTGATGGAAAAGTTATTAGAGGAGATATCTTTTTATGCCTCAGATTATGAGCAGGCAGATTTCACAATTGATATGAATTATGTCGAGCGGGTCTTTAATATCTCTGATAAACGGGATAATTATCAAAAATATTTACTTTAAACAAAAAATAACTTGTGTATATCAAATGATTGTGCTAATATATTTAGGTATGTATTACACACACTCTCTGAGAGGCATCAGGTGCCTGTATTCAGGTCGATGTTCTTGATTGATGAGGGTGGAGGAAAAACCAAGGAGGAATAGATTATGGCATGTGTTTCAATGAAACAATTATTAGAAGCAGGGGTGCATTTTGGCCACCAGACACGACGATGGAATCCAAAAATGGCACCGTATATTTTCACAGAAAGAAATGGTATCTATATCATTGATTTACAACAAACTGTGAAAAGAATTGAAAAAGCATATAATTTTGTTAAAGAACTGGCTGAAAACGGCGAAGAAATTCTTTTTGTCGGGACAAAAAAACAAGCTCAAACCAGCATCGAGCGAGAAGCAAAACGTAGCGGAAGCTACTGCGTTAATCATCGTTGGTTAGGTGGAACCTTAACAAACTTCGGAACCATCAGCAAACGAATTGACCGTTTAAATGAACTGGAGCAAATGGAAGAAGATGGTACCTTTGCGCTTCTGCCAAAAAAAGAAGTTATCCAACTGAAACGTCAACGCGAAAAACTACAAAAATTCCTGGGCGGTATCAAAGATATGAAGGGTGTTCCTGGCGCAATTTTTGTTATTGATACCAAAAAAGAACGAATTGCTATCGCCGAAGCTAAAAAACTGGGTATTCCAATTATCGGTATTGTTGATACAAACTGTGACCCAGACGAAATTGACTATATCATTCCTGGTAATGATGATGCGATTCGTGCCGTTGCTTTAATCCTTTCGGTTATTTCAGATGCAATCATTGAAGGACGTCAGGGCGAACAAGTCGAAGAAGAAGCAGCACCAGTAGCTATCGTTGAAGAAGTTGTTGTCGACGTTGAAATTGCTGAAGAAGTTGCTGAAATTACTGAAGCAGAATAATTTATAATAACGATCAGGAGGAGAAAAGTGGACGCAAAATTAGTAAAAGAATTACGAGCTAAAAGTGGTGCCGGTATGATGGACTGCAAGAAAGCCTTAGTCGAAACAAACGGAAATATCGAAGATGCAATGGTCTTCCTAAGAGAAAAAGGCCTGGCTGCAACCAACAAAAAAGCTGGTCGCGTAGCCGCTGAAGGCATCGTTGAAGCATATATTCACATGGGTGGAAAAATCGGCGTTCTTGTCGAAATCAACTGCGAAACTGATTTCGTTGCCAAAAATGAAGGATTCAAGAACTTTGTTAAAGACGTGGCCATGCACATTGCCGCCGCCAATCCTTTATATGTAACCAAAGAAGAAGTGCCAATGGAAGAAATCGAAAAAGAAAAAGAGATTCTTCGAGCTCAGGCATTAAATGAAGGCAAACCAGAAAAAATCATTGATAAAATGGTTGAAGGCCGAGTCAGTAAATATTTAAAAGAAATCTGTCTGCTGGAACAACCCTTTGTTAAAAACCCTGATCTGACCATTGAAGATCTGGTCAAAGAACAAATCATGACCATTGGCGAGAATGTTAAAATCAGACGCTTTGCCCGATTCCAGATGGGTGAAGGACTTGAGAAAAAAGAAGAAAACTTTGCCGAAGAAGTAGCTAAGCAATTAAACGCATAAACGCTTAAAAAGAACACATTCGTGTTCTTTTTTTACCGTTGATAAGATTGTAAATTGTTACAGCTTACGATATAATATAGAAAATGAAAGGGGGCGTCTTTTTGGAACCAAAATACAAACGTGTCATCATAAAACTAAGCGGTGAAGCATTAGCTGGTAGTGCCGGTCACGGTATCGATACCCCAACCGTCCAATCAATCTGCAGCCAGATCAAAGAAGTGTTTGAGTTGGGTGTTGAAATTGCCATCGTGGTCGGTGGCGGTAACTTTTGGCGGGGACGAAGCGGCGAAGGTATGGATAAATCCACCGCTGACTACATGGGAATGCTTGCCACCTGCATTAATGCCTTAGGTCTACAAGATGTTTTGGAAGAAATGGATGTGCCGGTGCGGGTTCAAACAGCAATCGAAATGAAACAAATCGCTGAACCCTATATCCGCCGCAAAGCAATTCGTCATCTCGAGAAAAGAAGAGTTGTCATTTTTGCCTGCGGTACCGGAAATCCCTTTTTCACCACCGATACAACAGCAGCACTGAGAGCTGCTGAGATTGATGCCGAAATTATCCTACTGGCAAAAAGCATTGATGCGGTATACGATTCAGATCCACTGGTTAACCCCGATGCAATACGCTATTCCGAATTATCATACATCGAAGTATTGAATCAAGGCCTGAAGGTTATGGATTCAACAGCGACGTCTTTATGTATGGATAATCACATTCCTATTCTAGTGTTTGGTTTAAATGAACCGGAAAATATTTTACGTGCGATCATGGGCGAAAAAATCGGAACAATTATTCAGGAGGTATAGAAGATGGTAAATGAGATTAAAGCAACAGCGAATGAAAAAATGGAAAAAGCACTGAAAAACCTTAATGAAAGTCTGGGCAGCTTACGGGCTGGCCGGGCAAATCCACGGATTCTCGATAAGGTTACCGTTGATTATTACGGATCACCAACCAGTTTAAATCAATTGGCAAATATCAGTACTCCTGAAGCCAGAATGATCGTTGTGCAACCGTATGACGCAACGGCAATTCCCGCGATTGAAAAGGGTATTTTGAAATCAGATCTGGGTTTTAATCCATCCAATGATGGAAAAATAATTCGTTTGCTGATTCCCCAGTTAACCGAAGAACGACGTAAAGAGCTCGTTAAACTGGTTAAAAAATATGGTGAAGAGTGTAAGGTCGCGATGCGAAATATCCGCCGACATGCGATTCAGGAGCTGAAAGACGGTCAAAAAGAAGGACTGATCACCGAAGATGATTTGAAACAAGGTGAGAAAGAAATTCAGAAGGTTACGGACGAAGAGATTAAAAACATTGAAACGATTCTAAAAGAAAAAGAAGCCGAGATTTTAGAAGTTTAATTGTTTTTTCGGGACATGATTTCGTTAATTGTTTATTCAATTAGATAGTATTTCGTTAAGAGTGGGGAGACCCACTCTTAACTATTTTTCGCGCCGGAATCAATTTTGATCGCGATGCGAAAAAAACGTCCCTTGTTATTATCGATAATCAATAAATTAAAAAGGAAAAAGTATGAAAAAAGTATCGAAAGAGTTCTTTTTAGAAGAATTAACTGCGCCAATTGTTGAAGCACTTGGCTATGAATTAACCGATTTAACCTTTGAAAAAAGAGGAAAGGACTGGTGTCTGACTCTTTTTATCGATTCCGAGCACGGTATATCGCTGGACGACTGCGAAACCGTCAGCCGTGAGATCAGTGAACTGCTTGACGAGAAAGACCCCATTGAACAGAGTTATTTTCTGGAAGTATCGTCCCCGGGTATGGATCGGCCTTTAAAAAAAGCAAAACACTTTTTATCAAATCTTGATAAAACTATCGCCGTCCACCTTTTTGCTCCTCTGAATGGGAAAAAAGACATTGAAGGGGTATTAAAATCTTATACCTCAGAAGAATTAACCCTTGAACTTGATACGGGTGAAATGCTGACATTAGAAAATAGTAAAATTGCAAAAGCAAATCGGTTGGATGAGTTGAATTTTAAACCTCTTCCAGCGACTGAATAACACGGAAGGCGGAGAAAACCAATATGAATCAGGAGTTTATACGCGCTCTGGATATAATTCAAGAAGAAAAATCAATCGATAAAGAAGAATTAATTCAAGCAATCGAAGCTGCCATTGCCACAGCATATAAAAAGAACTACGGTAATTCACATAATGTTGAAATTAATATTGATCGTGTTGATGGAGATATTCAGGTCTTTGCTTTAAAAGAGATTGTTGAAGTGCCTGAAAATGATCATAGTCAAATTTCCCTGGAGAAAGCCCGGGAAGTTGACAGCAATTATGATATCGGTGATTTTTTTAGAATGGAAGTCCGACCGCGGGATTTTGGACGAATTGCCGCTCAAAATGCCAAGCAGCTGATTATCCAGCGGATTAAAGAAGCCGAGCGTAACATCATTTATGATGATTATCTCAAACGTCAGGATGAAATAATAACTGGTATTATCAAGCGAATTGAAAAAGGTGTTGTCTATGTCGAAGTTGGCAAACTGGAAGCTGCGATGCTGCCTTCGGAACAAACTGCTGGCGAGAACTATTCGCTTAATCAGCGTTTAAAAGTTTACCTGCTGATGGTTAAAAAAACCACCAAGGGACCACAGGTTAATGTCTCGCGAACCCATCCGGGGCTGGTCAAACGGTTATTTGAGTCCGAAGTGCCGGAAATCTTCGACGGGATTGTCGACATCGTCTCAATTTCCCGGGAAGCCGGTTCGCGAACCAAGGTGGCAGTAAAAGCCAACGACCCCAGCATTGATCCCGTTGGTGCCTGTGTCGGTCAGAAGGGCGTTCGCGTCCAGAATATTATTAATGAACTGCAAGGCGAAAAAATCGATGTGATCAAGTGGAGTGACAATGTCGAAGAGTACTTATCCAATGCCCTCAGTCCGGCGAAAGTGGTTGAAATCATCCCAAACAAGGATGAAAAAACTGCCGTTGCCATTGTTGATGATTATCAGTTATCGCTGGCGATTGGAAAAGAAGGTCAGAATGTCCGCCTGGCAGCAAAACTGACCGGTTGGAAGATTGATATCAAAAGTAAAATCGATTATGTTAATCAACATAAAATCACTACTGAAAATACCAACGATTTAGCTGATGATATTTTACTGGAACTCAAAGAAGAACTCGAATCAGCCGAAGCTTTGGACTTGATCGATGAGTCAACAGCTGATCAGGAATTAGTGTATGAAGATCATTCAGATCTTGAATTTTAAAGGTTTAATCAATAATATAGCTTTTTATGCTATAATACTTTAGTTAAAACATCGTCAGGGAGGTAAAATGAAAAAAATTCCACAGAGAACCTGTGTTATATGCCATTCCAAATTTGATAAACGTGACTTATTTAGGATTGTATCAGATAAATCTGGCGAAATTTTTTTTGATCCCACGGGAAAAGCAAATGGACGTGGTGCCTATGTTTGCAAGTCAGATGCCTGTGTCGATCAGTTTCTGAATAAAAACTACCTGGAACGGGCATTTAAAAGAAAAGTAGAAAGTGATGTTGTCGAGATTGTTCGCCAGCAACTGTCAGAGAAAAAACAAATGAAATAATATAATTTTGAAGGGAGGAATAATATGTCAAAATTAAGAGTATACGATTTAGCTAAAAAATATAATATTCCCAGTAAAGATTTCGTAGGCATTTTAAATAAGTACAATATTCCTGTAAAAAACCATATGAGCGCCCTGACTGATCAACAGATTGCAGAATTTGAAGAAAAATTCGATAAAGATAAGTATCAAGCAGAGCTGGCAGCAGATAAGAAAAAAGAACCGATTAAAGATAATCTAAAAACCAGTTCCCCGCAGACTGCCCCGAAAGCTAGTTCTGATAGTAAAAAAACAACCAGACCACCACAAAAAAATCAACAAAATACAGGGGGCAATGTGCCGAAAAAAACAGATGATAAAAAACGACCCGTTTCCAGTAATCAGGGTCCACAGCCAAAAGTCAGAGATCACAGTAAAAAAGAAAAGACCGCCAGAAGTGTATATAAGCGAATCAAAGATGAAAAAAAGAAGTCTGTTCAATTAAACCAGACCTTTGAAATACCTGAGATTTTAACTGTCGGTGAATTGGCCGATGTGCTCGAAATAAGCGCTACCGAAGTTATCAAAACCCTGATGCTGGCCGGCACGATGGTCAGTATTAATCAGGAGATCGATTTCGAAACCGCTGCTATCGTTGCGGCTGAACTGGGCTTTGAAGTTGAAGCGATTAAAATCGAAGATGTTGTTTCAAAAATTCTCGAAGAATATGATGAAGAGGAAAGCGAAAACGAAATCCCTCGTCCTCCGGTTGTCACTGTCATGGGACATGTCGATCATGGTAAAACCTCGCTGCTTGACCGGATTCGTAAAGCAAACGTTATTGCCGGCGAAGCTGGCGGTATCACCCAGCATATAGGGGCCTATACTGTTAATATCAAGAATCATGCGATCACAGTGATCGACACACCAGGACATGAGGCGTTTACCGCTATGCGTTCCCGTGGTGCGCAAATCACTGACATTGCGGTTCTGGTTGTGGCTGCCGATGATGGCGTCATGCCGCAAACCGTGGAAGCCATCAATCATGCCAAAGCGGCCGGAGTACCAATTCTGGTGGCGATTAATAAAATTGATAAACCTGGGGCCGATCCGGAACGTGTTAAGCAAGAGCTGACGAAATACAACCTTGTCGTTGAAGAATGGGGCGGCGAAACAATTGCCGTTAATGTCTCAGCAAAAACCGGTGAAGGGATCGAATCACTGCTGGAAATGATCATCATGATGTCTGAGATGGAAGAGTTGACTGCCGATCCGACCCGTGAAGCCCGCGGTAGTGTTATTGAATCACAGATAAAACGTGGTAAAGGATCGGTTGCGACCCTACTCGTTCAGCAAGGAACCTTGCATGTCGGGGATTCTATTATCTCAGGAACGACCTACGGTAAGATCCGGACCATGATTGATGATAAGGGTAAACGTCTGAAAAAGGCTGGTCCATCGACGCCGGTAGAAATTTCCGGTCTGTCGGATATTCCTGCGGCAGGGGACGATTTCATCGTCCTGGAAAATGAAAAAGAAGCCCGACAATTAGCAGAAAAACGTAAAGAAATGCAAAAAGGCGAGCGTCAGCGACGTACTAACGTTTCTCTTGATGATTTGTTTAGTCAGATTCAGGATGGCAATATTCAAGATGTCAACATTGTCATTAAAGCTGATGTTCAGGGGTCCATTGAAGCGATTAAACAATCCCTGGAAAAACTGGATAATGAAGCAGTGCGGATTAATATTATTCACGGGGCAGTTGGCGCGATCAATGAAACAGATGTGATGCTGGCGGCGACCTCAAACGCGATTGTAATTGGTTTTAATGTCAGACCTGATAAAAATGCGGTTAAACTGGCGGAAACCGAAGAAGTGGATATTCGCCTCTATCGGGTCATTTACGACGCTGTTGAAGATATTAAAAAAGCCATGGAAGGCATGCTGGCACCAGAATTCCGGGAAAAAGTCATGGGTAATGCTGAAATTCGGGAAGTCTTTAAAATCCCCAGCATCGGTACCATCGCGGGCTGTTATATCACCGAAGGAAAAATCAACCGGAATGATGATGTCCGTATTATTCGCGATGGCATCGTAATTCTGGAGGGGAAAATTGCCTCTTTACGCCGTTTCAAAGATGACGTCAAAGAAGTAAACACCGGTTATGAATGTGGAATTGGGATCGAAAAATACAACGATTTAAAAGTTGGCGATAACATCGAAGCATTTACGATGGAAAAAATCGAAAGATAAGCGTAAGCCTATCTTTCTGACGAAGGAGATAAACAAAATGGCATCTCATCGAAATGAAAAAATCAATGGTTTAATCCAAAGAGAATTAAGTTTAATCATTATTCACAAAATGAAAGACAGCCGCATCAAAGACAGCAATGTCAGTATTACCCGGGTCAAAGCGGCCCCGGACTTAAAGACAGCGACCGTCTATGTCAGTATTTTTGGTGATGAAAATCAGAAAAAAGTGGTCCTTGAATTACTGAATAACGCCAAGAGCTTTTTAAGATCGAGCCTCGGCCAGGTCATCACGGTTCATTCCGTCCCGGCTCTGAGCTTTGAAATTGACAACTCGATTGAATACGGCATGCACATCGAATCAATTTTAAAGAGTTTAAAAGACGATAAAGAATTGAAGGATCAGAATGAAGAAGATTCCTGATCAAATATTAAATTGCTTTCATAATAATCAACGGTTTTTGATTCTACTTCATCAAAAACCCGATGGCGACGCAATTGGTTCGGCCGTGGCTTTAGGTAAGGGATTGAAGCGGCTTGATAAAACCGTTGATTATTATATTGACCTGCCGCTTGAGGACAAACTGGTATTCTTTAATGAAATTCAGTATTTTAATCAATCGTTGCAGGACAGCTACGACGTCATCGTTTTTTTAGACTGCTCCAGTAGCAGTTTTGCCTTTTCACCTGCTGAAATGCCTGCTGCCAAAACTAGACTGGTGATCGATCATCATAAAAGCAATGCTCATTACGGTGATCTTAACTTTGTCGAAATTACCGGCGCAACTGCAGAAATCGTCTTTCGCGTTTTAAAAGGTCTGCAGGTCGAATTTGACGAAGAAATGGCAGATGCCGTGTTCACCGGAATCACCACCGATACCGGTAGTTTTCAGTATTCCAATGTGACGGTTGACACCCATTTGATTGCCAGTGAATTGTATGCCATCAAGACCAATTACGCCCATCTCTCCAAACGACTGCATACACAAAAAAATATTGATCAGATGAAAATGACCGGAGCAGCTATCCATTCACTGGAAATACTTGATAGTATGCCGATTGCGATGATGATCCTGGATCACGAAACGATCTTTAAGTATGGCGGCACCATCAACATCACTGACGATGTTGCCAATCTCGGTCAAAACACGATTGGCGTCGCAATCACGGCACTGTTAAAAGAAATTGAGGCTGGCGAGTACCGGGTTTCATTGCGGGCAAAATTTCCCTATGATATTCACGAAATTGCTTTAAAATATGGTGGCGGAGGACATGAACGGGCGGCAGGCTTTAATTTCAGCGGTGACATTAATGAACTGAAACGTGACCTGATGGACGTTTATGAGAATCAAAATGGAGAAAGTTAAGTGCCTCAATGGTTATCTCAATGTTTACAAAGAGAAGGGCATGACATCTCACGACGTGGTGTTTAAGGCCCGGAAAATTTTAAAAACAAAAAAAATCGGTCATACCGGAACACTTGATCCAGATGCCCAGGGCGTTCTTGTTTTATGTGTTGGCCAGGCCACAAAAATGGTTGAATATATAACCGACCATGAAAAAGTCTATGAGGCGGAAGTCTTTCTGGGCCGCGAAACCGATACCTGCGATGTATCCGGGGTAGTGATCAGCGAAAGCGATCAGCGGATCAACCGCGATGCTTTTGAAAGAATCCTGCCCCAGTTTATCGGTGATATTCAGCAGCGACCGCCGATCTATTCAGCTATTCGGGTGAAGGGAAAAAAACTCTATCACTACGCCAGAAACGGCGAAACCGTGGAGATCCCAGAGCGGGATATTCATGTTGCAGGGATCACTCTGCTGGAATTCTGTGAAGCGTCTCAAACCGCTAAAATCTTGGTAACCTGTTCTAAGGGCACCTATATTCGCTCGCTGTGTCGTGATATCGGCAGTGCCCTGGGAACGTTGGGATGCATGGGAAACCTGATCCGACATCGCGTTGGTAGTTTCAGCATTGACGACGCTTTAACTCTGGCTGAGATTGAAACAATCGTCAACCAGAATCAGAGTACACCGCTTTTCTACCCCTTGGCGTATTCGCTTGACGCTTATCCCAGCGTCCGGGCAACCGAACAGGGGCGCAAGTTTTTACTCAATGGCAATAAGCTGTTTCAATGGAATATTCATGAATCACTGGAAAATTTTCAGCCAGGGGAAACCCTGCGTTTATACGATGGCAATCAGCTGATTGGGATGGGCCGCTATGTTCAGAACGAAGAAGGAAACTATATAAAACCGACAAAGCTACTGTGAGGTGAACAATGACAACAAAAACTTATCACGGAGAAGAAATTGTTTTAGCCCTGGGCTTTTTTGATGGGGTCCATCTGGGACACCGGGCCTTGCTGGCAGAAACCAGAAAAATCGGCCAGCGCTTAAACTGCAAAACCGGAGTTATGACCTTTAAAGAGCACCCGCTGGAATTAATCTTTCCTAATTATACGCCCTGGCTGATTACCTCAAACGCTCAAAAAGAAGCGATGATTCGCGAGTGTGGTGTTGATTTTGTGTTTTTGAATCCGTTCACCGAAAAGCTGATGAAATCAACCCCGGAGAAATTCATCACTGACTATCTTTTAAAAAGATATAATGTCAAAGTCGTTGTTGTCGGCTTTAATTATAATTTTGGTTATAAGGGTACGGGGACAACCTCCACCTTAAAAGAATTAGGCCAAAAATATGGCTTTGAAGTGGAAATTCTGCCGCCCTTTATCATCAATACCCATTCTGTCAGCTCCACCTTTATTCGTGAGCTGATCAGCTGCGGTCAGGTCGATGAGGTCAAGACTTTTCTGGGCCGTGATTATGCCTTAAGCGGTGTCGTTGTGCAAGGGAAGGGCCTGGGTCACCAGTTTGGCATTCCCACCGCTAATATAAAACTGGATAAAAAAATAATTCTGCCGAGTACCGGCGTTTACTATACCCACGTTCATTATCAGGGAAAGTGTTTAAATGGCCTGACGAATTTGGGATTCAACCCGACTTTTGAAAAGCATCCTTTCAGCATTGAAACCTATATCTACGATTTTGACAAGAACATTTACAATCAGGAAATCACGATTGAATTCAAGAAAAAAATCAGAGATGAGATAAAATTTGATTCCCTCGATGATTTAATCCGTCAAATCAAAAGGGATATTGAGCAGATCAGAAAAGATTTTATTGAATAATACATTTACAACGATAAATGTTTATGATATACTCATTAAGTTATTACCATTCACTTAGTTTTTTGACACTCCAACAAAATACTCGGTCTATGGCTAAATTAAAAAACAAGGAGATTTTAAATGATTAGTAAAGAACTAAAAGCGCAGGTAGTTGAAGACTACAAAACACACGAAGGTGACACTGGTTCACCAGAAGTACAAATTGCCTTATTAACAGCACGAATTAATGATCTTAATGGACATCTGCAAATCCATAAAAAAGATCATCATTCACGACGCGGTCTGCTGAAACTGGTTGGACAGCGACGACGATTATTAACTTATCTGAAAAACAAAGATATCAATCGATATCGTGAACTAATCCAAAGATTAGGCTTAAGAAAATAATTTGGGGCGGAGTATTCCGCCCTTTTTTTTTACCTGAAGGTCATCAATCAAAATGTGGCAGCTAACCCTGATGATTGCGGTCTTCACCCAGACCGTGGCAAAAACACCACTTCTGGCGAATTATAATAGAAAGCGAGAACAGTATGAATATTTTTGAAACTCAAATTGCGGGACGTCCTTTCCGGGTGGAAATTGGCGAAGTGGCCCAGCTTGCAAAAGGTGCAGCGATGATCAGATATGGCAAAACCGAAATTTTAGCAGTCGCTTCAGCTTCTAAAAAGCCACGCGAAGGCATGGATTTTTTCCCGTTAAGCTGTGACTATGAAGAAAAACAATACTCAGTTGGGAAATTCCCCGGCGGTTTTATTAAGCGCGAAGGCCGTCCGACTGAACGGGCGATCCTCAACTCCCGGCTGATGGATCGACCGATCCGACCACTTTTTCCTAAAGGCTTCCGTAACGACGTTCAGGTTGTTGCCACCGTGATGTCCGTCGACCAGGATAATGCTCCCGAAATTGCGGCGATGATCGGTTCGTCGATTGCCCTGTCAATTTCAGACATTCCTTTCAATGGTCCCACCGGAGCTGTGGCCGTTGGTTATGTCGATGGCCAGTATGTCATCAATCCTAATGAAGCTGAGCGCGAAATCAGTGAACTGAACCTGGTTGTCTCCGGAACGAAAGATGCCATTATGATGGTCGAAGCCGGTGCCAACGAAGTTTCCGAAACGCTGATGCTGGAAGCGATCCTGCTGGCACATGAAGAAATTAAAAAAATTGTCGCTTTCCAGGAAGAAATTGTCGCGGCCGTCGGTAAAGAAAAACAGGTTTATACCCTGTTCACCCCAGCTGAAGAAATCAAAGAAGCGATTATCACCTTCTTAGGCGATAAACTGACAACAGCGGTAAAAACTGCTGATAAGCTGGAACGACTGGACAATATTGAAGCAACCAAAAATCTGGTCAAAGAACACTTTTCTGAAACCTATCCCAACCAGGGCAACGAAATCGACGAAGTACTGAATTCATTGGTCAAAAAAGAAATTCGCCGGATGATTCTCGAAGACCGGATTCGCCCGGATAATCGCAAAATGGATGAAATTCGTCAGATTACTGCCAAAATCGACTTTTTGGAAAGACCGCATGGTTCCGGATTATTTACCCGTGGTGAAACGCAGGTGCTTTCTGTCGTCACCCTGGGTGTGCTCGGCGATGTCCAGAAACTCGATGGCTTATCCAATGAAGACTCCAAACGCTATATCCATCACTATAATTTCCCTTCCTACAGTGTTGGGGAAGCCCGACCATCCCGAGGCCCCGGCCGTCGTGAAATCGGACATGGCGCTCTGGCTGAGCGGGCGCTGATTCCAGTCCTGCCATCCGAAGACGTATTCCCATACGCCATTCGAGTCGTTTCTGAAGTATTAAGTTCTAATGGTTCTACCTCTCAAGCCAGCGTCTGCGGCAGTTCGCTGTCATTAATGGCGGCTGGGGTACCCTTAAAGGCGCCTGTTGCCGGGATTGCCATGGGCCTGATTAAAGAAGATGATAAACTGGCGATTCTTTCTGATATTCAGGGCATGGAAGATTTCCTCGGTGACATGGACTTCAAGGTGGCCGGAACTGCTGACGGGATCACCGCCATCCAGATGGACATTAAAATCGATGGTATCAACAAACAGATCCTGACTGAAGCGCTGGAACAGGCCCGCATTGGTCGGCTGCATATTCTTGGCATTATGAATCAGGAAATTGCCGAGTCCCGCAAAGACTTATCACCCTATGCCCCACGGATCATTATTTTCCAGATCAAACCGGATAAAATCCGTGATGTCATTGGTTCAGGCGGCAAGGTTATTAACAAAATTATTGATGACACCGGGGTTAAAATTGATATTGAAGATGATGGTCGTATTTTCATTGCGTCTGTGGATACCGAATCCGGTAACCGGGCCAAGGAAATTATCGAGAACATTGTCAGAGAAGTTGAAGTTGGCGAAGTATTAACCGGTAAGGTTGTCCGGATCATGAATTTTGGCGCCTTTGTCTCCCTGCCAGGCGGTAAGGATGGTTTAGTCCATATTTCTAAATTAGCCAATGAACGCGTCAACGCTGTTGAAGACGTGGTTAAAATCGGCGATGAAGTGACAGTTAAAGTTATGGAAATTGACGCTCAGGGCCGAATCAATCTTTCCCGAAAAGCCATGCTGCCCAAGGAATAACAATGGTCAAAAACTATTCAATTAAAATACATAATCAGTCACCGTATCCGTTGCCAGAATATCAAACCATTGGTTCTTCTGGCGTGGATTTACGCGCGAATCTTGATGCTAAAATGATCATCATGCCCCATAAGGTTTACCAGATCCCCACCGGTATTTTTTTAGAAATGCCGATTGGCGTTGAAGCCCAAATTCGTGCTCGCAGCGGATTGGCGCTAAAACATGGGTTATCGCTGGTCAACGGGGTAGGCACCATTGATGCTGATTATCGTGGTGAAATTAAGATAATTCTGATAAACTTATTGGATAAACCTTATCAGCTGGAACCGGGCGAGCGGATCGCTCAAATGGTTTTCGCTGAGTATGTCAAGGCCGATTTTGTTGAAGTGCTCAGCGCGGACGAATTGGCAAGCAGCGAACGTGGCGATGGCGGCTTTGGCCATTCCGGTAAATAATCCGCTGCAGATAATTAAAAGTTAGCTAAAGTCATGAACCTTCATTGATTGCTGCACCGCTTTCCAATCTTATCTTTATAACACAATCTCAAGGTGCAGGTTTACCTGCACCTTTTATCATATCTTTTATTAATAGATCATAAATAATCAGCTAATATAAATTCGATTAATATAAATTCGAGGAGCATCATGGCAACAACTAAAAACACCACAAAAAAACCAAATCAGAACAAATCAAATAAACGTAAAGCTAAAAAGAAACCTGCCCCCAAAACGGCGAAGCGATTTTCGATCAGCAATATGGCAATCGGGATCTTCTTAATTATTTTGGGAATCTTTTCGATTTATGCCTATATCGACTTTAATGCCGGGATGGTGGGTAATTTTGTCAGTCTGGCCTTCAGCTATTGTTTCGGTGCACTCACTATTTTTATGTCACTTTACATTGTTGCCCTTGGGGTAGTGCTGTGTCTGAATAAAATTGAGGATTGGGCGACAACCTTTGTGTTAGTCTTTTTATTGTTTGTCAACATGATGATCGGCTTTACTGTTAATGCCCCGAATCTGATGGACTATAGTATCCCTGAGCTGTTCAGTTTAGCCCAGTACGGCCAATATGGTGGCATTATCGGGATTCTGCTGGCAGTGCTGTTTATTAAGCTGTTTGCGGTCAAAGGGACGCTGCTGCTGGTTTTTGTCAGTTCGGCAATTATCTTAATTTTTATTTTCAGAAACCGGCTTAAAAAATATCTCAACCAAATCAAGGACAAAAACGAAAATGCCCCACCGCTAAAAGATCGCCTGAGAGATCGGATTGATGTAATCCGGGACAAACAACGGATCAAACAAGAGGTTAAAGCCACTAAGGAACGAACCTCGGAAACAACATTGATCCCGATGGTTGGTGATTATAACGACAATGCGCCATTGTTTGAACCCTATCAGATCAATGAGTCGAATCAGCCCCATCAGGGTTCTGAGAAACCACTGTTTGAACCGGTAACTGGGGTCATCCCAGCTGCCAAAAAGAAAACCAGACAGGATCCCTTCGGTTTTATTGAAGAAGATGCGGATGAACCCGAAACGCCGATGAAGATTCATGAAAATTTCCTGAAACCGCCCAATTTCGACGATTTCGGATCCCCGAAAAAGGATGCGAATAAAGATTCCCATAAAGAATCTGATCAGTCTTTGAATAAAGCCATAAAAACTGATGATGAAACAAAGGTTTTAGACTTATCAGCCGTCAGCTTTGAAACAGCAGTGGCGGAATATCGTTTTCCTTCCTTAGATCTTTTAAACCCGCCGGCCGTTAAAAAGAAATCAAAAAAAGATGATGTCATTAAAAAAGCGAAGATCATCGAGGAGACCTTGAAGAATTTTGGGGTCAAAGCTAAAATCGTCGAGGTCAATGTCGGCCCCAGTATTACCCGCTTTGAATTACAGCTGGATCCGGGGGTCAAGGTCAATAAATTTGTCAATCTGTCCAGTGATTTAGCCCTCAGTCTGGCGACCTCCGATATCCGCATTGAAGCGCCGATTCCCGGGAAGGCGGCGGTTGGCATTGAAGTGCCGAACGATGTTTCGGAAATTGTTGGCCTGCGGGAAATTATTGAAACCCCGCAATTTGTCAACAGCAAAAGTCACCTGACCTTCGCCCTGGGTAAAACCCTTTCCGGTGAAAATGTCATTGGCGACATCGGCAAAATGCCCCATGTCCTGATTGCCGGCTCGACCGGATCCGGTAAAAGTGTCTGCATCAACAGCATCATTGTCAGTCTGATCTTTAAATCATCGCCGGAAGAATTACGGTTTATTATGATCGATCCCAAAATGGTCGAGCTGAATCAGTACAATGCCATTCCCCATCTACTGATTCCGGTCGTGACGGATCCTAAAAAAGCATCCTATGCCCTTAACTGGGGTTTAAAAGAAATGACCGATCGTTATATGCTCTTTAAAGAAGCCGGCGTCCGGGATATTGAAGGGTACAACGAACAGATGATCAAAGCGGGCACAAAGAAACTGCCTCGGATTGTGATTGTCATCGATGAGTTGGCTGACCTGATGATCACCTCGCCTAAAGAATGTGAAAACGCCATCTGCCGGATCGCCCAATTGGCAAGAGCCTGCGGGATCCATCTGATCATCGCCACCCAACGACCTTCGGTGGATGTTATCACCGGTTTGATCAAAGCCAATATTCCCTCGCGGATTGCCTTTGCGGTGGCTTCAAATACCGATTCCCGGACAATTCTTGATACCGGTGGGGCTGAAAAACTACTGGGAAAAGGGGATATGCTCTATTATCCGGTTGGACAATCGAAACCGACTCGGGTACAATGTACCTATGTCTCCGATGCGGAGATCAATGCGGTGATTGATGCCGTCAAAATTAAAAAAGGGATGCAGTATGATGTTTCGATCGAAGAAGCCATTTCCCAGGAACCCGAGGAAAAAACCCAAAGTCGGGAAGGGGACGTGCTATTGGAAGATGCCCTCAATATCGCCTTTGAATACAATCAGCTATCAACCTCGATGCTCCAACGCAAATTGCAGGTGGGTTACGCCCGGGCCGGTCGCATCATTGATGATCTTGAGGAACGGGGCATTATTTCCGGTCCCAACGGCAGCAAACCCCGGCAAATTTTAATTACAGAAGATGAATTTAAGAAAAGAGAGTAGATAAATATGAAGACACTTCACATGACGACTTTGGGATGTGATAAAAATACCATTGACTCAGAAATGATGCTGGGTTTAATTGAAGAAAAAAATTACGATATTATCGATGATCCCCAAGCAGCTGAAATTATTATTGTCAATACCTGTTGTTTTATCCAATCGGCCAAAGAGCAATCGATCGATTACATCCTGGAATACGTTGAGTATAAAAATTCGGGATCATGTCAACTGCTGATTGTGGCCGGCTGCATGGCCGAGCGATACCGTCAGGAGTTGGCGGCGGAAATACCCGAAGTCGACGGATTTTTAGGGGTTGGTCATTTCGATAATATTCTCGATTTAATCACTGCTCTGGAAACCCGGTCTGATTCGAATCAGCCGGATCAAAATCAGATCGATAATGAAGAAAAAAGAATTGAGGAGCAGTTTTTTGGCGATATTGATAAAACCATCCTTGAAGCCCGGCGCTATATCCGGGCCGGTACGGTGTCGACCTTTGTCCGCATCAGTGAGGGTTGCGATCACGGCTGTACCTATTGCGTGATCCCCAAGATCCGGGGTAAATACCGTAGCCGCCACAGCCAGGAGATTTTTAATGAACTGCGCGTCCTCCAGGAAAAAGGGATCAAAGAAATTATTCTGATTGGACAGGACATTGCACCCTATGGCAGCGATCTGGATGAAGGTTTAGACCTGCCCGCACTGCTGGAAAAAATTGCCACGGAGTTTGATTTCACCTGGATCCGGATGATGTATCTTTACCCAGAAGGGATCACCGATAACTTGCTGGCCGTTGTCAAACAATATCCGACGATCTGCCAATATTTCGACATTCCGCTGCAGCATCTGAATGATACGGTTTTAAAACGGATGGGCCGAAAGATGAGCTTTGCGCAAATCAGCACCCTGATTGACAAAATCCGCACGACGCTGCCGGAGGCAGTGCTGCGAACCTCGATCATCACCGGTTTTCCAGGCGAGACCGCAGAACAGCATGATGACCTGATTAAAAAAATAAAACTGTTGCCTTTTGATCATTTAGGGGTATTTAAATATTCACAGGAAGAAAATACCCCGGCCGCTGAATTTGACCATCAAATTACCGAAGACGAAAAAGAAAAGCGCTACAATGAAATTATGATCACCCAGCAAACCATTTCCCATGCCCAAAAACAGCGTTTTATTAGCAAAACCCTGCCAGTGCTAATCGAGGGCGTCGAAGACGAGTCGTACTTTGGCCGTTTTTATGGTGATGCCCCGGAAATCGACGGCACTGTTTTTGTCGACAACAACGATAGCCCCTTAACCATCGGAAATTTTTATTCCGTTAAGATAGTCAATGCCTTAGAATATGATTTGATAGGAGATATTAAAAATGAATTTACCAAATAAGATTACCCTTGTCAGAATGGTCATGATTCCTTTCTTCATCGCAGCGCTACTGATCGATTTTCCCTACCATCAGCCCCTGGCCGCGGCCTTGTTTATTATTGCCTCGTTAACTGACAGCCTTGATGGTTATCTGGCCCGCAGCCGAAACCTGGTGACTGATTTTGGAAAATTCATGGATCCATTGGCGGATAAACTACTGGTCTGCTCAGCTCTGATCTGTTTTGTCCAGTTGGGCTCGGTGCCCGCCTGGATGGTTATTATTATCATTGCTCGAGAATTTGCCATCACCGGCTTGCGCTCATTGGCCGCTGCCGATGGGATCATCATTGCCGCCAGCAAATGGGGGAAAGCCAAAACGATTTCGCAAATGATTGCCATCATTCTGATGCTTTTCGGCAATTGGCCATTCTCCCTGATTAATATCCCAGCGGCGATAATTATGATGTATGTTGCCACCCTGCTGACCCTCTATTCAGGAATTGATTATCTGATCCTCAATAAAAAAGTCTTCCGTTCAATGTAATGATTGCTTTTTTATTTTGCAATTACTTAAAATCATTTTGACTTTGAAAGGAAACAAATAATGAAATGTGAATTGATTTCTGTCGGCACGGAGCTGTTAGTGGGGGATACCCTCAACACCAATGTCCAATTTTTATCCCGGGAGTTGTCCCTCTTAGGGATTCCCGTGTATTTTCATACCACCGTTGGCGATAACCCAAAACGGTTGGAAGAAGCGGTTAAAATTGCCATTAACCGGAGTGATCTGATTATCACCACCGGTGGGCTGGGACCAACCCAGGATGATCTAACCAAAGAAGTGATTGCCGAACTCTTTAATAAAAAACTGATTCAGGATGAAAAGACCAAAGAAGATTTGCTGCAATATTTTGCCAACCGCGAATTCACGATGACTCCCAATAACCTCAAGCAGACTTTTATCCCAGAAGGCGCCGAGATTTTATTTAATCCCTGTGGCACCGCCCCGGGGATCCTGCTTAAAGAACAGGACCGGATGATTATTATGCTGCCGGGCCCCCCCCGCGAAATGACCCGGGTTTTTGGAGAAGCGGTGCTGCCGATTTTAAAACAGGACCATAACCAGCTGGTTATCTCCCGTTATTATAATTTATCAGACATAGGCGAATCGGCTGCTGAAGACCGGCTGCTGGATCTGATCGATACGCAGGTTAATCCCACCATTGCCACCTATGCCAAGATGGGCGAAGTGCTGATCCGGATTACTGCCAATGGCAATGATGAAAATGAAATGAACGCCTTACTGGATCACTATGAAGCGATTATGCTGGCCCGTTTTGAAGATAACATCTTTTCATTTTCCAAGGCCTCGCTCCAGGAAACAGTCTGCAAATTATTAATGGCAGAAAACATCAGTCTCGCCACGGCTGAGTCCTGTACTGGTGGTTTGATTGCTGCGCAACTGACCGAACACCCCGGTATTTCCAAGGTTTTTGGATGCGGATTAGTGACCTATTCTAATGAAGCAAAAATGAATCTACTGGGGGTGAAAAAAGAAACCCTGGATAATTATGGAGCAGTCAGTCCCGAAACAGCCAGAGAAATGTGCGAAAATCTGCACAAGATTGCCCAGGCAATGCTCAGTGTTTCAGTAACCGGGATTGCTGGACCTGATGGCGGCAGTACCGAAAAGCCGGTCGGACTTGTCTATATCGGCCTATGTTATCAGGGAAAAACCGACATTTATCACTATCACTTCAACGGCGATAGAAAAGTTGTCCAGCAAAAAACCGCCAATAAAGTCTTTCACCTGATCAGAAAAACGATAGTTGACAAATCACAATAAAAAGAATATAATAAAAAAGTAAAGAACGAACGTTCTAATAAGGATAAGGTGGTCTAAATGGCAGATAAAACAAAAATAAATAATACTGAGGAATTAACCGATAAACAAAAAGCCCTCGATGCGGCGCTGAAGAACATTGAAAGAAGCTTTGGCAAGGGAGCCGTGATGCGACTCGGTGACGACGCTGCCAAATTGAATGTCGATGTCATCTCGACCTCGTCGATCGGTTTGGATATGGCGCTAGGTGTGGGCGGGGTGCCCCGGGGACGGGTTGTTGAAATCTACGGACCGGAATCTTCGGGTAAAACAACGATCGCCCTGCATATCATTGCCGAAGCCCAAAAAGCCGGCGGCAATGCCGCCTTTGTTGATGCCGAACATGCGCTGGATCCCACCTATGCCAAAGCATTGGGGGTCGACATTGATAATCTGCTGGTGGCCCAACCGGATACCGGTGAGCAGGCCATGGAAATTGTTGAAGCTCTGGTCCGCAGCAACGCTATTGATGTGATCGTTATTGACTCCGTGGCGGCATTGGTTCCTCGAGCCGAAATTGATGGCGAGATGGGCGATTCCCACATGGGTCTCCAGGCTCGTTTAATGTCGCAGGCCTTACGAAAATTGACCGGGGTGATTAAAAAATCAAACACGACTACGATCTTTATCAATCAGTTACGCGAAAAAATCGGTGTCATGTTTGGAAATCCGGAAACAACCACCGGCGGAAAAGCCCTTAAATTTTATGCCTCCGTACGAATTGATGTCCGGCGGATTGAATCGCTGAAAAAGGGGACTGAAATTATCGGTAACCGGACCCGCGCCAAAATTGTCAAAAACAAAATTGCGCCGCCGTTTAAGCAGGCTGAATTTGACATTATGTATGGCAAAGGGATCTCCAAAGAAGGGGATCTGCTCGATGTTGGCGTCGATTTCGGGATTGTAGATAAGTCCGGCTCCTGGTTTTCATACAAGGAGCAACGGCTGGGCCAGGGCCGCGATAATTCGAAAGAGTTTCTGATGGCCAATCCGGACGTTGCCGCCGCCATCGAAAAGGAAATCCGTGAAAAAAATGCCGCCAGCCAGATTGTTGCTGAACCAGAAGAAATCGAAGAAGACTTACTGAACAATGAGGATATTTTATAAAACAATGAATAAATCTGAAAAATGATGCAAAAAAGAACCTTTCTGAGGTTCTTTTTTTGAATTCTTAAAAATAACCCCTGTGAGTGACCTTTGTTTCTTGACACTATTTTCAAAAAAGTATAAAATATAACTCATGATGAGTAGATTAAAATTAGCAAATATTTTATAAGGAGGTGAAAATTATAGACATACTAACAATTATTTTATTCATTGGTATCATTGCAGCTTTTGGAATTGGTTATTTAGTACGCAAGAATATTGCTGAAGGCAAGATCAAGAATGCTGAATTGACCGCTACAACAATTGTAAATGATGCCGTTAAAGAAGGAGAAACTTTAAAAAAGGAAATTCTCTTTGATGCCAAGGAAGAAGCCTTGAAATTAAAAGAATCCCTTGAAAAAGATAACCGCGAACGCCGAGCCGAGCTTCAGAAACTTGAAAATCGGTTGATTCAAAAAGAAGAAAATCTTGAGAAAAAACTAACTAATCTGGAACGCAGTGAGGAAACCCTCACCCGCAAAGGAAAAGAACTCGACAAAAAACAAGAAAAAGTAGAAAGTATGTATGACGAGCAAGTCAAAGAACTTGAACGGATATCCGGTCTTACTTATGACGAGGCAAAAGAAATTTTGCTGGAAGACGTCAGTAAAGATACCCGTCAGGAAGCAGCCATTATGATCCGCCAGATTGAGGCGGAATCAAAAGCCACTGCTGATAAAAAAGCGAAAGAATTGATTGCTCAGTCGATTCAGCGGTGCGCCGCCGATCATGTGGCTGAACAAACGATTACCGTGGTTAATCTGCCCAATGATGAAATGAAGGGTCGTATTATCGGTCGGGAAGGGCGAAATATCCGAACTTTGGAAACCTTAACTGGGATCGACCTGATTATTGATGATACGCCTGAAGCCGTTATTCTTTCCGGATTTGATCCTATTCGCCGGGAAGTTGCCAGACTATCCTTAGAAAAACTGATCATCGATGGTCGCATCCATCCGGCTAGAATTGAAGAGATGGTTAAAAAATCACAAAAAGAAGTCGAAAACCATATCAAAGAAGTTGGCGAACAGGCTTGTTTTGATACCGGCATTCATGGTCTCCATCCCGAGATTGTGAGACTGCTGGGACGACTTAAATACCGTACCAGTTATGGTCAGAATGTATTAAAACATTCCATTGAAGTGTCCCATCTGGCTGGTATCATGGCAGCTGAATTGGATGGTAACATTAAAATTGCCAAACGGGCCGGACTGTTACACGATATTGGAAAAGCTATCGATCATGAGGTTGAAGGACCCCATGTTGAAATCGGAGTCAATGTTTTAAAGAAATACAAAGAAAATAAAAATGTCATTCACGCTGTTGAAGCTCATCATGGTGATGTTGAAGCGCGAACGATGGAAGCAGTTCTGGTTCAGTCAGCAGATGCCATTTCAGCAGCCCGACCTGGTGCCCGACGAGAAACCCTGGTATCTTATATCCAACGATTACAGGAACTCGAAACGATTGCCATGTCCTTTGAAGGTGTTGAGAAATCATATGCGATTCAAGCTGGCCGTGAAGTAAGAATTATGGTTAAACCAAACGAAGTTAATGATGACGAGATGATTTTATTGTCACGTGATATTGCCAAGAAGATTGAAGCAGAAATGGAATATCCCGGAAACATTAAGGTTAATCTGATTCGTGAAACAAGAGCAAGCGACTACGCTAAATAGTCTGAAGTTGTCGATAAACTACCGTACCGACCAATTGTTAATCTGTTGTTCGCCGCGGAATCGGACAGGCTTTGCCGTGTCCGCTCCGATGCGTACAACATGATGTAACAATTGTCGGTACTGCTTTATCGGTATAGTCGACAGCATCAAGAGTAAGGGGAGATAATCTCCCCTTTTTTTAATCAGTTTTATTAAGCCGGTAGAAGGAAAAATTTATGAATATATTAATACTGGGCGATGTCTATGGCCGACCCGGACGAAAAATTTTAAAAGACCAACTAGCCCATTTAATCACGGAGCATCAAATTGATTTTACCATCGTCAATGGTGAAAATGCTTCCGGCGGTAATGGCCTCTCAACTAAGAACGCCAGAGAATTACTGAATTTACCAATTGATGTCATTACCATGGGCAACCATGTCTGGCAGCAAAAAGAATTACTGGAAACAATTGCCGACTTTCGGCAAATCATCCGGCCCCTTAATTATCCGGATCCCTGTCCTGGTAAGGGTTATGATTTTTTTAACTGTGAATTAAAAAATGCGGTTACCAAAAAAATCTGTGTTGTCAATTTATCCGGCCAGATCTTTATGCCCAACCTGAATTGTCCATTTAATACAATGGTGCCTTTAATGGAAACATTAAAAGCAACGTCGGATCTGGTGATCATTGATTTTCACGCCGAAGCAACCTCAGAAAAAATTGCCTTTGGTTATTTTATGGATGGCTGGGCCACCGCGGTGTATGGAACCCATACCCACGTTCAAACCGCCGATGAACGAATCTTAGCAGGCGGAACCGCCTATATCACCGATATCGGCATGACCGGACCAATTGATGGAGTGATTGGGGTTGATCGCCAGATTATTCTTGAGACGATGTTGACCAAACGGCCCAGTCGCTTTGAGACTGCCACCGGCACGGTTCAAATCAATGGGATCATCCTGGCAATCGATGAAATTGAAAATAAGGTGACTAACATCACTCGATTATATGAAACCTATGAAGTGGAAAAATAAGTGACGGCTT